>JACKQG010000609.1_pt1 | contig 51940 bp, 38 predicted proteins | sample 8237621 | NCBI WGS metagenome assembly JACKQG01 (sample SAMN15677084, study PRJNA649215) | marine metagenome | biome: marine; feature: Black Sea; material: saline water; isolation source: suspended particulate matter (SPM) from the Black Sea western gyre | collected 2013-06-09/2013-06-10 | depth... | reverse complement strand
TAATAACAATATTTATTTCCAGTATTTTATTGTTAAATATGCTTTTTGCAGGATCGACCACAAGCTCTTCTGATGTGTTTTCTTGGGGAAAGCTTGTTATGACTCTTTCGGGTGGATTAGCGTTTTTCCTTTATGGAATGGAAAAAATGAGCGAGGGCATGAAAAAATCTGCCGGCGACAGGATGCGGAATATTCTATCTGCACTTACCAATAATCGCTTTATTGCAATGTTCGTTGGAGCATTTGTTACGATGGTCATCCAAAGTTCCAGCGCCACAACAGTCATGTTGGTCAGCTTTGTTCAAGCCCAACTCATGACTTTTGTTCAATCTTTGGGTGTGATTTTAGGTGCTGATATTGGCACTACCATTACAGCTCAATTGGTCGCATTTAAGCTGACTGATTATGCCTTGGTCATGATTGCGGTGGGCTTTGCATTAACCATGTTGTCTAAAAAAGATTCTACAAAATATCTTGGGGAAGCTATCCTCGGTTTTGGAATTCTATTTTTTGGAATGAAACTCATGTCAGATGCCATGAGGCCTTTACGAACCTTTTTACCTTTTATTGAAATATTAAAAGGGTTGGAAAACCCTCTATTAGGTCTTTTGGTTGGAGCTCTCTTTACTGCGTTGGTCCAAAGCAGTAGCGCCTTTACGGGGATTATAATTGTATTAGCTCAACAGGGTTTGCTCACTTTGGAAGCGGGGATTCCCTTGGTAATGGGCGCAAATATTGGAACGTGTATTACTGCGGGGCTTGCCAGCATTGGAACATCAAGAGAAGCAAAGCGCGTCGCGATCGCCCATGTTATGTTCAAAGTTGGTGGTGTGCTTCTATTTATATTTTGGATTCCAACTTTTGCCGAAATCATACGATCTATTTCCCCTACATCAGGCGGAGTGGGTATTGACAAGCTTGCTGCAGAAGCGCCGCGACAGATCGCCAACGCCCACACAATTTTTAATGTGAGTTTGGCTTTCTTTTTTCTTCCCTTTACTACTTTCTTTGCAAACATGATATTGAGGATTTACCCAGAGAAGGAGCGGGAAAAAGGAATCCAACCTGCAACGTGGCATTTAGATGATAAGGCAATATCAACGCCGGCCCTGGCCCTTGACTTGGCGCGAAATGAGGTTTCTAGAATGTCTAAAATATTTGGACGAATGTTAGAAGCAATCATTGAACCCTTTAAATCAAACGAACCTCAACAGGATAATAAATACCCACAGCTCTCTCTCGTAGACGGCATTGAAATGCGAGAGGAAAAATTAGATTTTTTAGAAGAACACATTGTGGTGTATTTACGGAAGATTGGTCAACAAGAGCTTTCTGACAGGCAAATTCAGGAAGTCTATGGCATGATGTCCATTGTGAATGACTTTGAGAGCATTGGGGATATTATTGAAAAAAACATGATACCGCTTATTGCCAAAAAGTCCGCATTAAATACTGATTTTTCAAGCGAAGGAAAAGAAGAACTGGAGATTTATCATACAAAAATGTGTAAGCAGGTGAGCCGCCTAAAAGATGCTTTCTCCGAATTGGATCCTGTGATTGCTCAGCGTATTATGTCTAAAGAAGAAAAGTATTCTGATCTAGAAACAGAATACAGGACAAGACACTTGGAGCGACTTCACGAAGAAAAAGAAAAATCAATTGAAACACATGAAATCCATATGGAACTCATGGATTTGCTCAAACAAATCAATGTTTATACAGGAAATATTGCTAAATCGATTCATACTATGGGAGAATCAAGCAAGGAATAAGGCACAATGACGCTATCACCTAAATTCAAATCTGTTCTTGCTGTAATTATCGTTTTCACCGGATTTCTCTATGGGGGGGGGTCCACCGCCGGATCTATCCGTTGGGGGTTTTTAGCCATGGGTCTTTTGGGCGGTTTATCCCTTTTCTTATATGGGATGGCAAAAATGAGCGATGGGTTGAAAAAAGCGGCCGGGAATTCAATGCGGAAAATTTTGGCCACGCTTACCAAAAATCGTGTAATCGCTATGATTGTAGGCGCTTTTGTTACCATGGTTATTCAAAGCTCCAGCGCCACAACCGTTATGCTTGTAAGTTTTGTCCAGGCAGAGCTTATGACATACGCCCAGTCCGTCGGCATTATTCTTGGTGCAAATATTGGTACAACTGTTACGGCTCAATTGGTTGCATTTAAATTAACTGATTATGCTCTGCTGATGATAGCGGTAGGATTTGCCATGACTATGTTTAGTAAAAAAGAATCACTCAGACATATTGGTGAAGCGATTCTTGGTTTTGGTATTTTGTTTTTCGGTATGAAAATTATGTCCGACGCTATGAAACCGTTGCGAAGTTTTCAACCCTTTATCGACATGATGAAGGGGTTGGAAAATCCTCTTTTTGGCATATTAATCGGTGCCACTTTTACAGCATTAATTCAGAGTTCCAGCGCTTTTACGGGAATTGTAATTGTGCTTGCCCAACAGGGGTTGCTTACATTAGAAGCTGGGATTCCCTTAATTTTAGGCGCTAATGTTGGAACATGTGTTACGGCGGGACTTGCCAGTATTGGAACGATTCGAGAGGCAAAGCGCGTGGCGATTGCTCATGTTTTGTTTAACATAAGCGGTGTTTTAATTTTTATCTGGCTTATCCCGCCTTTGGCTGAGTTGGTTCGCTCTTTCTCTTCCTCAAGTGGGCTGAGTGGCATGGAAAAACTTGCGGCAGAAACGCCACGGCAAATTGCAAATGCACATACAATTTTTAATATAAGTGTTGGATTAATTTTCCTCCCATTTACTGCCATTTTAGCCAAGCAGATTTATCGTATTTTACCCCGCGTGGCAAAAACAAAGGGAATAGAGCCTGCAATCTGGCACCTGGATGAATCTCAGATCTCTCACCCTGCTGTTGCCGTTGAACTTGCGAAGACTGAAATGTCTCGCATGATTAAAATTTTAGGGCGAATGGTAGACGCTTGTTTCTATCCTTTTATTCATGATGAGCCAAAACAAGATGAGGTTTATCCACAATTATCCCTTATTGAGGGTATTGATATGCGGGAAGAAAAAATTGACTTTATCGAAGAACATATTACAAATTACTTATTTCAAATTAGTCGCCAGGAATTAAGCGATTTACAGGCGGAAGAGGTGTTTGCCATGATGTCCATTGTCAATGATATGGAAAGTATCGGTGATATTATTCACCGAAACATTGTGCCTCTCATTTACAAAAAACAAGCCCTGAATGATCCTTTTTCCGACGATGGAAAAATGGAACTGGTGGCATTTCATCTTAAAGCAATGAAGCAGGTGTCCCGATTAAATAATGCGTTTTCTGAATTCAATCTTGAATTGGCGCAAAAGGTCTTGAAAAAAGAGCTAAAGTATCAAACCCTGGAAGCAGAATATCGGCAAGCCCACCTAGTGCGCGTGCAAAAAGAAACAACCGAGTCCGTTGCTACACATGAGGTTCATATGGAGCTTATGGATATGTTAAAACAAATAAATGTTTATATCAGCAATATTGCCAAAACGATAACTGATTTAAAAATTCAAGAATAAATCATAAAGGAAAAAACAAACGATGAAAAAATATGAATCTATTTTAATTGCGCTTATTTTGTTGGGTTTTGTTCTTAGTGGGTGTTCTCCTAAGGAAGCCAACAAACTCAACTCTAGTGAATATAAACTGTTATTAAATAGTGAAAAATTTGATGATTATGAGGCTGGCTTTAAAAATTATTGGGCAATTGTTAAAACCGTTGCAAAAAACAATAATGTTCCCATAGAGGAATCGAATATCCGCTTTAAATTAAAACATAAAGAAGTTAGTTTTTATGATACAAGGGGGTTGGATTTACGAAAATCTGGATTTTTAATTAGGCAAAAGGTGAAATATAAAGATGGACATAAAAAACCCGGGTTTGAATTCGGCGTGAAATACAGAAGATCAAACCCCAAAGATGCTTTGTCTGTAGACTTAACCCTTGCGGAGGGGTTTACGCCAAAATATGATAAAATCGAATTAGAGTCCGATGTGGTCTATAATGCCATATCTAAGAATGGCGGGCGTGATATAAAATATTCAGTTTCAAATTCTATTAAATTAGAGGAGTCACCAGAAATGACGCTGGGCGCTTTTGTTAAAATTTACCCTGCCCTGGGCGCTATCGAAATCTCCCCTTCCACATCTCTCCACCTGGTTGCTGGTGTTTCTGCTGACGAATGGATGGTGGTCCCAGGTAAATTGGATTTTGGTGATGGATTGTTTGGTCGCGTTGATATGACAATCTGGATTATTCAAACGAAAAACGGTGAATTGCGAATCCCAGAATTTTCCTTTGATCATCCATTTTTAGAAGACCGAGAATATAACAAAGAGGCTATGAAGCGCTGTACCGATTTTATTGATGAATTACAAAAGTTTCAACCAGACTGGGTTGCGCCTGGAGCGTTGAAAGCTGCTTACTTATTTGGGGACGTAGAATGAAAAACCTCTTTACGTGGTGGAAAACGGGAGAAGATAAACCGCTTCTCTCTGACGAGTCTCAAATAAAGAAACTCTTTAACTATAAACGAAATAGTGTTTTATGGTCCGTAGTCTTTGGATATGGGATTTTCTATATCGGCCGCCTGACCATTTCTGTGGCAAAAAAACCCATGATGGATGCGGGGATTTTGGATGCAACTGAATTAGGAATTATTGGATCACTTTTGTTTTACACTTATGCCTTTGGAAAGTTGACAAATGGATTTCTCGCAGACCGGGCGAATATTGCTAAATTTATGTCCACGGGGTTAGGCGTATCCGCCATTGCAAACCTGTTTTTTGGCTTTAATGAAGCTTTTATTGTTTTTGCTGTACTCTGGGCAATAAATGGCTGGTTTCAATCCATGGGATCTGCCCCGGCTGTTGTAAGTGTGACCCAGTGGTTCAGCGCTCGTGAAAGAGGTACTTATTACGGCATCTGGGCCGCTTCTCATAATATCGGCGAAGGATTAACCTTTATCGGAACGGCAACCGTGGTTTCTCTTTGGGGTTGGCAAGCTGGTTTTATCGTCCCTGGCGTAATTTGTCTTATTGTGGCAATTATCTTATTGTTTACGCTCCAAGATCGCCCAGAAACCTATGGATTGCCCGATGTCTCCAAATTCAAGGGGGAGGCTTCTGCCAAACCAAAGGCGAAGAAATCTATCAAAGATTTTCAATTAGATGTCATGAAGAGCCCTATTGTAATTAAGATTGGTCTCTCGGCCACATTTCTTTACATCGTTCGCTATGCAATCCATAGTTGGGGTCCTCTCTACTTACAGGAAGCCAAAGGGTTTGGTATGATTGAAGCTGGGACTGTTATGGGTGTGGCGACGATGTTCGGATTGGGTGGTGCAATTTTCTCTGGCTGGTTTTCAGATAAATTTTTTAATTCTAAGCGAAACCATCCTGCTTTGATTATGGCATTAATTCTGATTACAAGCTTGTTGTGGATATACGCTCTTCCTTCAAACAGCCAATGGATGAGTACCGCTGCCTTTAGTCTTTTCGAATTTGCCTTGGGAACATTGGTCGTTTATATTGGCGGTCTTTGGGCGGTGGATCTCTTGCCCATAAAAGCCGCGGGGTCTGTTAAAGGAATCATTGGTATTTTTAGTTATATTGGCGCCGCAACCCAGGATTGGATTAGCGGATTATTAATCGATGGTAGTAAAACAATTACAGATGGCGTGGCCACTTATAATTTTGATGCGGCCTTTACATTTTGGATTGGGGCGGCCATTGTGGCTACATTGGTCCCATTAACACTTTGGAAAGAAAAAGTACAAGAATAACATCGTAAAACAGGAGTTCAAATGAAATTTTTAATCAACAACCTTCAACGCATATTGGGAATTGTTTTTCTCACTATTGGTGTCACAGCTCAAACGGTTACCGTTCAAACCGAAAGTGGGTTGAATGTGACCTTGGGTGGAGAAGTGGAAATGGAGTTTATCGACGTTGAAGGTCCCGGGGGATTTTCAAATCAAGATTTAACAGTAAAAAAAGTAAAAAACCGTAGTCCTCACATGAGAATTGACAAAGCAATTCTCTCAGCCAAGGTTGATTACAGTGAAAACCTTTATTATAAATTTGAGTTCCGGTTTGGGGATCAAAAAGCCAACATTGATAAGCATTATGCCCGGTTAAATGTCCCATCTATAAAAACACAATTTGAGATTGGGAAAAACAAACCCATGATTGCAACCAAAAGAAAAACAGAGGGCTACCCCCTCATTGGAACCGCTTTCTGGAAGGGTAGAGAATATCATATTACTTCAGAAACAAAAGCAAAGTTGGGTCCACTTAAATTAACCGGGGGTCTTTCTTTCGCCATGAAAAGACCTCTCGGCACAGATGATGTAGCAGAGGATAAGTCATTCAAAATGCTGGTTTATGACAACTACGACAGCAAAGATGGGCAAACATTTGAATATGGCGCTACTCTTGGTTTGGATGCCTTTGGTTTTTCTGCCCAAGGTTGGTATTACACCGGAAAACTTATGGATGATTTTGATTGGAAAACATCTCTTGGTTTTTTGTCTGGGTATAATGATTTTGCAAAAGTGACTCCCGGAGTAGAAAAGGATGATATGACCCACTACTGGTATGGGGGCCGAGTTGGTTTTGACCGGGGCGGTCTTCACGCCCGGGCCGAATATATCAAGGCCATGGATGGATTTCTCCCTCGAAATGGTTATTATGTGGAGGGGGCTTACCAAATCAATCTAAAGCAGGGAAAAAGTATAAAACCTATTGTCCGTGTGGGAGAATTAAATCTTGACCTTCTCTCTCCTTCTCTGGGCGACCCGGCCACATGGGGTCGAAATATGACAACGGTGGGGGTTTTGGCAAAATTTAATGATTTTTTAAGTATGAAGGTTGAATACTATCTCTTGGGTGAAACAACAGGTGGGGAAAAAATAACCAATCATGAAGGAGCGGTGATTGATAATAGTTTTGTGAAAGATAACCAGCTTCTCTTGCAGATAAAATACGAGTTTTAAATGAAATTGGTTCTGAAAAACTGGCATTATTAAATTGACTTTAATGCTTTGTTTGAACCTTTATTAAATAAAAAGTCAATAAAAGGAGAATAGCTATGAAAAAACTATTCAGTGGCCTGTTGGTTCTTTCTGGTGCGCTTTTATACGTATCATGCGAAGATTCGGGCCCGGACACTTCACTTAGTACGCCTTCAGGGTTGGCGGTGGTTTCAAATACGGATTCCACAGTGACCCTTTCCTGGTTTGATAATTCCACGGCAGAAGACGGTTTTAAAATAGATCGCAGCACAGAAGAAGCAAGCGGATTTGCTAATGTTGGATCTGTCGGTCCGGACATTACAACCTATACAGATAAAGGTCTTAAACAATCAACAACATACTATTATCGCGTATATGGTTATGATAGTTCGGATCAGTCTGAGTTTTCCGCTACGGTAACTGTTAAAACGGGCGAAAAATACTACGGAAATTTCAACATCCAAACTGTCATGACTTTGGATGCTGGATCTGATGGAAACGCTGAAATTGTTCGTATGATTCCCGGCAGCGAAACGCAGGCTGTTTTTGTATCATCTGCTATCAACAGATTGACAATCATAGACTACACAACAACGTCTTTTTCTTTTGGCGCAACCTATGACCTGGATCCCGGTTCTGCCACGGCGGAGATGACGTCCCTTGATGTCTCCCCTGTAATGGGCGATGGTGAAAATTATGTGGCTGTTTGTGTCGCAGAAGTAGATTGTGCTAAGGGCAAAATTCTGTTTGTTAAGCTTTCAGATGGCACCATTGTAAAAGAAGTTGAGGTTGGATACAATCCCGACGGAACTGCTTTTACTAAAAATGGAACACACTTAATTGTCGCCTGTGAAGACGATCTTGAAGATCGTCCTTGTAAACCTGCAGATCGTCATGGTGGCAGCGTGTCTATCATTGATTTGACAAGTGGAATTGAAAATGCGACGCTGATACAAGACTATCTTGTGAATTGGGATGAGGAATCTGAACCGGAGCATGCTGAAACATCTGCTGATGGTACGGTCATTGTTTCCGTTCAAGAAACAAGCCAAATCATGATTTTTAATGTTGCTGATGTCCCCTTGGATGCAAGCGATATTACAGTTGTTGATTTACCAAAATCCAGTGCGGATGAAAAAGCAGAACCGGACGGGTTGTTTATTTCTCCCGATGGAACGCTTGCATTAATCTCCAACGAGCGGAATGGCACATTCCAAATGATGACTTTGCCAGACGGAACATTGCTTGGTGAGCCATATATCATTGAAGCAGACATACCAGCGCCCCCGTATAATATTGATGATAGAAAATCAAAAAAACGGACGGAACCGGAAGAGTGTTCTTTGGTCACAAAATCCGATAAACTATATGCGGTTTTTGCCCTTCAAGAATCTCATGGCGTTATTGTTTATGATGTAACGGATCCTGCTAATCCAGTTTTCGATTCAATCGCCCCCGCTGGTGATCTAGACGCAGAAGATGGTGATGTTGGAATGGAGAACAGCAAAATTGGTTCAGAGGGACTGGGAATGCACCAAACAAACGGTGTTGCCTTTTCGGCCAACGAACGCCAAGGAAGCATTACAATGTTTACTGCGCTCTGGGCACGAGATAAATAACAGTATTCCTTTAAACAGAATTCAGGGCTGGTGTTTTACCGGCCCTGAATTTTCTTTATATAAAACAATAATGATGAGAAATTCTTTTTTCCGATATTTTATTGGCGGTTTTTTTGTTTTTGTTTCTTGCAATGAAACCCAATCGCCGGTGGATTTAACAAGTGTTATACGACCCGTTGGGGTTATTCCAAGCGCGCAAAATGGATATGGAGATGGCTCGGATCAATTGGCGCAACCGGATGATGTAGAAATATTATTTGATGGTTCAATGGTTATCACCGACGTGGATAATAATCGTATTCAACATTTTTCGTCCAACGGGGAATTGCTCAAAAGCATTGTTGCAAAAGATTTGGGGCTGTCTAATAAAAATATAATTCCCACCGGTGTTGCCAAAGATCGTGATGGTTTTATTTATATCACACTTGAGGGTGTCGGCCTTGTGGTTCGATTAACGCCTAACTTAATGTTTGATCAATTGATCGGTAGGCCTTGTGATGTTGTTGCTGAAGATTATTACCGCCCTGAAAACGATGGGTGCCTCATAAAGCCACAGGGATTGGTTGTTGCTAAAAATGGTGACATTTATGTTGTTGATATGGCTAAAAAAAATTTCAAGAAAAGCGGTATGAGAAATTTCGGCTTTCGAAAGTTTAAACAAACAAAACCCGCAGGAGTTGTGTCTTATGTATATGATCGAGAGTTCGCATCTACACAAGAAGTAACAAAAATCATGAGAAAAAGCGAGGGGATGGCGATCAGTCCAGATCAAAAAACACTTTATATTGCAGAAGAAAAACCCCATAAAAACCAGTTTGGAAATAAAAATAAATTTAGATATGTGGCCGCGTTTGATTTAAGCTCGGGTAAATTTTACAATAAATTATTTGGCATAACAATGGATAACGATTCAATTATTGATGGTGTTTTTAATAATTCCGTAGAAGGAATTTCTACTTTTGAAAATTACTTGTTTGCGGTGGATGAAAAAGGTGGAAAAGTTGCTTTTTTTGACATTAACTCCGGAGATCATTTGGGCTTCTTGGGTAATCGTGCATATTATTATTGTGATGACGAATCCGATTGTATAATAGATGGTATTAACTATAACGAACAAACCATTATCGCCGGTGGGGCAATGTCTCACTTAAAAAACGATTGGCATAAAAATGAGTTGGCTTCTCCTGACGGCATTTCTGCAATCTCCCTTAACGATGGTTCAAAACAACTGGCCGTTGTGGATCAGTGGAATTCCAGAATATTATTATATGATTTGGCCGAAATTCTTAAGGCTCTTGACTAGACGTTTTATCGTTATGCGCTCTTTATTCTTTTTCTTCTTTTTTCTGGCATTAATGGCTTGCGACCCGGAGCCCAAACCAGACCCCATAAACACTCCTCCCACGGCAATCTTTAATATATCCACCGAATTCCCGGAGATTGGCGTCTCTGTGTCATTTGATGGGTCTTCTTCGTTGGATTCTGGGGGATATGTCGCTAAATATCTATGGATTTTCGAAGATCAAACTTCAAAATCTGGCGTGGAAATTCAGCATATTTTTAACAAAACCGGGAGACAGTCTATCTCCCTAATTGTTACCGATGATGGAGGGCTCTCTGATACAACCTCCCAAGATTTATTTTTAACCTTGGCCATTATTGCTGAATATCCTCTTTCTATTAAGTCTCCTTCTGGGCTTTCTTTATCTTATGATAAACAATCTTTATGGACTGTGAGCGACAAGCCTGGGGGGAATATTTATAATATCGGTTTTAATGGTCAGCTTATAAAAAGTATTAATTATTCCGGCTCAGACCTGGAGGGTGTCGCGGGCACCGGTGAAGAGAGTGTGGTCTGGGTGGCGGAGGAGTCTTTGGGAAAAATTATCCAAGTTAATGGCGATGGGAATATTCTTAAAAGCGTTGAGTTGTCCGGCGTTAGTGAGGGTGGGGGCCTTGAGGGAATCACAATTAACCCGAACAATGGGCATATTTTATTGTTAAAAGAAAAAGACCCTGGTGTTCTTTTGGAATTAGATGATCAATTTGACGTTCTTTTATATAAGAGAATTAATTTTGCTGATGATTTCTCCGGGATGGATTACGATGCCGCACTGGACATTCTTTGGATAATCAGCGATCAGGACAAAATATTGGTTAAATATAAAATTGGGACCGGTGTGATAGAAGAATACCCCTTTCGAATAAATAAGGCTGAGGGCCTTACCGTTTTACCTAATGAAAATATTCTTTTTATTGTAAGTGATGATGATAAAAGGCTTTATCGGCTTGCTTTGCCATGATTTCCATTCATTTTTTCTGCTAAAAGGAATAAAGCCATGAAACATAAATTCGTAGTTCTTTTTGTTTTTTCGCTAAGTGCTTTATTGTTTGCTGGTTCTTCGGGGGAAATTCATCTTTGGCACGCAGAAAAATTCAACCGAACATTATCAGATAAATGGGCTTTGGCTCTGGAACAAGATTTTCGGTCACTATCGGGACTCTATTATGTTCACAGCGATCTTGGGCTGAAATACAAATTAAGCCCGAAGTGGGCGCTCAATATCAATTTCAGGGAGGTCTTCGAAAATAAAGATGGTATCTGGGTTTCTGAACACCGGCCACATGGAACGATTTCTACAAAAATAAAAATTGGTGCTTTAAATGTTTCTGCCAGAAGTCGAATAGAATATCGATTGAAACAAGACAAAGATCCGGCTTTCCGAAACCGGGACATGGTTTCCATAGGGTTCGGGAAGGGAATCACGCCGTTGAAACTAATTCCATATATAGCGGATGAAGTTTTCTATGACTTCGAGAAAAAAGAATTAAACCGCAATCGTGCCTATGTGGGGTTCTCGATAAAATCAATTCCAACATTTAGCCCAACAGTTTATCTCATGCAGCAAGCCGGTTTAAAAGATGGGAAGTGGAAATCCATTTATATCCTCGGTTTTAAGTTTAGCTTTTAAGGCGGGTTCGATATTCTGGGATACATTTTTCTTTTTATATCATTTTTTTCTATACAGATCCCCGTTATTCTTTTATATTAAACCCATTTACGTTTTTCCAAAAGATTCTTACCTTCCTATATGAAACGTATAAAAATACAACCGTGTTTAAGGGTCTTCTTTGTTTTAAGTGTGTTTGTTTTGGCCAGCAACTGTGCTTCTAACGGTGTTGAGCGGAAGCCGGCTAAACAACGCAATTTTATTTCTCAAGAAGAAATTGAGGGGCTCGCAACTGCACGAACGGCAAGAGATGCTGTTGAAATTGCTCGTCCTATTTGGCTTCGTGGAAAGGGAATCGATCCATCTGTTTATATGAACGGCATATTAATGGGCGGCCTTGAGCACTTAGACAACATTTCTATCCATGCTGTAAAAGAAATGCGGTTTTTATCTTCGACAGAAGCAACCACATTGTATGGGACCAATAATATGGGTGGTGTTATCGAAATTAAATCTCGATAGGTTTTACTTCCGGGTGGTCTGTTATGATTCCACCTGCGCCCCTCCTGATTAAAAACGCCATTCCGGGTCCTGTATTTACGGTCCATATTTTTGTCCCCAGGTTGTGTCGATCACAATAATCCATTATCTGATTATTAAAAACATCGGCTCTGGGGTGTAAAAAGTTGGCCTTAGAAAAAGACATGAATGAAAGTAAGTGTACGTTTTCCAATAAAAAACCTGTAACAATTTTGGGCGCTATGTTTTTTACTATCCGCAGTGAAACTGGATTAAAACTGGAAACAATCGTTGTTTTATAACGATTTTTCTGCTGAATTATTTTTGCAACCTTTATAGGTGTTGATATATCAAAAAGTTTGTGCGTTTTAATCTCAATATTTACTATATAATCTGTCGGTAGCCACCTTAAGATGTCAATTAATCTTGGAATGGGTTCTCTCTGTTCTCCGTGGTGAACACCTGCGTTTACATTTTTGAGTTCTGGCCACGTCTTGTTGAAGATATATCCAAGCCCATCTGTTTCTCGCTCTAAATCAAAATTATGAGAACATATAATTTCACCGTCCTTTGTCTGAACAACATCAAGTTCAATGGCGGGAAGGCCCGCACTAACGGCTGCTTCATAAGCTGACTGTGTGTTTTCCGGTGCTTCGTTTAATAGGCCGCGATGTCCGAATAACATAAAATCAATTTTTTGTTTTTCCCTTTTTATATTTTTTGGCCTATATCCAAAAAATATAAAAAAACCAAACCAGACAATTAAAGTAAAAATTAGAAAAATAATTTCATCCTCCTTTATTCTGCGGGCTAATATTTTTCTTAATTGCTTTATTCTGCATGAGAAAATTTACCATTTGTTTAGATGTGCATCTAACTATTCAATATTATCTAATAATCGCTGTAAAATCCCAACTTAATTTCGGGTAAATTAGAATGATTTTAACTCTTGCCATTTTAGCTGTGTTCATTGTGATTGTATTGTTTGTTTTAGATGCAAGCCAAGATCCCATTATCACAAGCAATGTTTCAACATATTTTCAGCCTTTTGCCGCAGAAACGGTTGTTAAGCACGAATATGCCGCCAGTCCTAAGTTTGTCTGGAAAACAATTACACGTTTTTCTAATTATAATTTTTGGTTCCCTGGTGTCTTGCGTTTATTGCCTGTTGTTGAATCTAATCGGTATGCCCATCAATTTTCCTTTGATCAATTTGACTTTCAACCTGGTTCACTCATACGGCTTCGCCCATTTAGTTTGTCCCCCTCGTTTCGTGGAAAGATCATAGCGAAAGAAGAAAACAAACAGTTGGCTCTGGAAATGAGATTTAACCCAGTACATAAAGAGATTGTTGTCTTTGATCTTAACCCTACGGCCACCGGAACATCGCTTGTTTGTCGGCGGACAAGCCGTGGTCTATTTTCCTGGATGACAATCTGGGGTTTTTCAAACAGTAAATCAAAAATTTTAGACAACCTGGGATATTTTATACCTGAAGAGGTTGTGGCTGAAAAGAACGATGCTTCTGTGGCTCAGGGTGCGGGCCCACAATATAGTCGAGAGGCGATTATTGCTCGTGCCGTTCAGGCTGGGCTTGATGGAAATATAGATCTTATTAACGCTATTCCCGATAAACCAACGCGGGGTATGGCAAAAGCAATGCTCGTCCAATCTAAGCGCAAGGGCAATACAATGCCGGGCCATTTGGTTAAAGCTTTATCGGAGGAACCAACCGAGGACACCGCCATATCAACAAGCGTGTCGGGCAAAAAATCAGTTTCGGGTTTGCCTGCTTTTTCAACAACAGAGGATTTGATTGCTTTTGTTGTTAATAAAGCACTTGATGGAGACGATGATCCTTTATCGGAAATAACCGACAAACCGACGAGAGGTAAGGCTAAAGCAATGCTGGTAAAAATTAAACGTGGTTCTATTGATCGGCCGGATATGCCAGGGGTACCTTCTGTGGATATAAAACCAGTAGTCCAAGAAAGCGATGAATCAGAGGAGGGTCTCGTGGATCGGCTGGTAGAGGCTGGTCTAAGCGGAGATATGGATGAGGTGAATGCTTTGGACAGCCGTGTTCTTCGTGGAAAAATTAAAGCGGCCATTATTAAAGCGAAGCGCGCCAAGGCATAAAACCTTGTTCAATTAAAACCTATTTAATTTATTTACTAATTAGACGTTGGGGGTTTCCAATCTCTTTTTATATATAACTATTTCAGTTTAAACGCTGTGATGAATGTCACGGTTTACCCGATATTGGAATTGAAAAAGACCTTTTTTTTCTTCCACGGCTATCATTTGATCAAAAATCAAATCCAGCGCCTCTATTGGATCGGCAAACAACCGAATACCTCTTCCAAAAACCCGCGGGTGGGGCGTCAAATATAGGTGGGTTAAATATGGTGAAAAGCGCGAATTTATTTTACCGCCACCAGCAACAAAGCATTTTTCTTTTTTGTACTTTTCTAATATTTTTTCTGGTTCATCGCCCCGGTGAACAATATATATTTCCCGACTGTCCAATTCTTTTTGTAAACAATCAAATGTGTGTGAGCCCATAATAACCGGCCAACCCTGTGTCTGTTTTTTGAATATATGAAGATCCCGAGACCAGCGAACCGTTTCATGAGAATGACGGGCAATGAAGCCATCTTGTGTAATCGCTGCAATGAGAATGACGTCCATATTTTCCTGTTAATTAAATGAGCCTGCAGTAACAAGGGTTAGTTTTTTGGGGTCTATATATTGTTTGATTGCACGATTAACATGATCCAATGAAATGCCCTTTATAATTTCTGGATATTGGTCTAAATGTTCAACGCTTCTTCCTCTTTCCGCATTTGACAAAAGTTGGGCTACGATGCCACCGGTAGAATCCATTCCGACTTGGTATGAACCCGTCATGGTTGTTTTCTTTGCTTTAAGTTCGTCTGAAGTAACGCCCTTTTTATACCAATTTTCAATTTGATCCGTTGTTGCTTTTTTCCCCGTTTCCAATAGATTTGGGGCAAAGGTTCCCCATGTGCTCCAATAGCCATCGCTGCCAAAGCTGGTTCCTGCTAGAGATGATCCAATTCCATATGTGAGTCCTTGATTGTCTCTTACCGTTTGCATAAGTCGCGCGGAAAAATTTCCTCCCAATATATATATACCCATCATAAGTGCATAATAATCTTCATGTTCCCTGTCAATTCCTATCGGTTGGCCAAGATACATATCCAGGCTTGTTTTATCGGCGATATGAATTTCCTGTTCCATTTCTTTTGAGGGGTGTGCGCGCAGAATCAAATTTTTTGTTGTTATGTTTTTATTTTCCCATCCATTAAACTGATCTTCCAAAAGATCATTCATTAATGTTGGGTTTACATCTCCAACAGCGGCGAAATTAAATTGACTTAATCCGTAATGTTTTTCGTGAAAAGATTTTATTTCTTTTTTACTGACTTTTTTTGTTTGTTTAATTGCTTCTTCTATTGTTGTGCGATAATTCGGGTGGTATTCTGGATATAAATTTCTTAAAAACCCAATGAGCGCCTGTTTCTTTGTGTCCTCTTTTGACTGATCGAGCATCCCAATTGTTCTTGTTTTTAACGTTGCCAATTCTTTTGATGAAAAGGCAGGTGACCGAAGTTGTTCTCCTAAAAGTTGAATAACAATTGTCAGATTTTCTTTTAAACAAAAGCCCGTGAATTGAACGTGGTGTTGTGTGGCTGAAAAGTTAACTTCAGCTCCCACGTCCTCTAAAAGGTTGCTTATCTCGTATTTGCTTTTTAACTGGGTACCTTTATCCAGCATGGCGGCTGTGATCGGTGCAATTTTCCGATTGGTTTTTGGGCTGTACAGCGCACCGCCCAAAAAGCTTCCTGCAAAGGTGATAACATCTTTAACCGTTGTTGGCATTATCAAGGTTGTAATGCCCTCCGTTGGGGAGCCAACTACAACTTGTTTGCTAAGCTGCATCTTGAGCCGCCTCATTATTTTTTGGAATAAACCATCCGGTTGTGCTGTTGTCTTCGATTAAATATTTTTCTGCTACACGTTTAATATCTTCATTAGATGTTTTTTCAATCTGATCCATATATGTTGTATAATAAGTCCAATCGCCAATTGCAATTGCTTCGTTTAATGCGCTGGCAACTGCGAATGAACCGTCCCTGCTGAAAGCAACGCCCGCCCTTGTTTGGGCGACTGCACGGCGGCGTTCTTCTGTTGTTACACCATTATTAATAATGTTTTCGTATTCTTTTAATACAACATCTTCAACTGTTTGGTGTTGCGTACCTGGGGTCAGAAAAATATATGAAATAAACATTCCATTGTCTCTAAATGGAAAATCGTACATTAATATGGATGTTGCGAGGCCTTTATCAATGATGTTTTTATTAAATCGGCTCGTTTTTCCATCCGCAAGTATTTTTCCCAATAATTGGAGTGTATAACTGTCTTTGTGTAATCCTTCTGGTGTTTTGTGACCCACCCCAACAACACCTGTTTGTCCCACCCTTTTGACTGCTATTCTTCTGGGCCCTTCCTGTTTTGGTTCTTCGGTATACATTTCAGGGATATTTTTGCTACTGTGTGGATGTTTCCCAAAATATTTTTTTACCAAGGACATTGCTTCGACTTTTTCAAAATCACCAATAACCGTAACCGTTGCGTTGTTTGGCCAATAGTATGTGTTATAAAAAGCCTGAAGTTTTTCGGTCGGCACATTTTCTATATCAGATCGCCACCCGATGGTAGAGTGGTGGTAGGGGTGTGCCTGATAAGCTGTGGCCCAAATGTTTTTATCTAAAACATCAAATGGGCTATTCTCACCGCGTTCAAACTCGTTGCGAACCACAGTCATTTCTGGTTGCCTGTCCTCATCTCTAAGAAATGCAAATCGCATCCGATCTGCCTCAATGGCAATTGCCCGCTCCAGGTGCTCGCTTGGCACTACTTCAAAGTAGTTGGTTCTGTCGTTCCATGTCGTTGCGTTTATTTGGGCACCAATGTTTTGAAGTTCGTTCCAAATGGCGTTGCCTTTTTCTTTATTAAAATTTTGCGAACCTTTAAACATTAGGTGCTCAAGCAGGTGGGTTGATCCCGTATGACCAATGGCTTCATTCCGCGAACCAACATGATAAGTAACCATAAGTGTGGCAACCGGCGCAGAGTGGTCTTCCAACACCAAAACAGTCAACCCATTTGGTTTAAATTTATATTCTTCTATTCCACCAGACGATTGAATAAACTTAAAATCGTTGTGAACTTTTTTGCTTTTATGAGACATTTTTTAAGTGCAATTTTCTTCTTTTCAATTATTAATTACCTTCAATTTTTTATTGAATTAAGTTTTAATTATTTCGAGAAATAATGATCGCGAAATTAGGAACACTATTATATTAAATTTTGTTATGAATTTACTTCTTTTTTCTTTTACCCCAGAGGTTCAAAGTGCTCTGGGTGCCGGTCAACCTGTCTTGGCTTTAGAGTCAACTATTTTCGCCCACGGGATGCCATATCCCCAAAACATCGCATTCGCCGAGGAGACAGAAAAGTTGGTTCGGTCGCTTGGCGTTGTTCCCGCCATAATTGCAATTATTGAGGGTAAAATTTGCATTGGAATTACCCGTAAACAATTAGATCATCTTGCTCGGGGCGCTAATATTCATAAGGTTGCAGTTAGAGATTTGTCACATGTCCTCTCCCGTGGTCTTTCTGGTGCTACAACTGTTTCGGCCACAATGCGCGTGGCAAAGTTTGCTGGAATTGATGTGTTTTCTACTGGTGGCATTGGTGGTGTTCACCGGGGCTGGAAATCAACCGGGGACGTGTCTCAAGACATTCGTGAATTGAGCCGGACAAGCGTTGTCGTTGTGTCCAGTGGGGCGAAGGCAATTTTAGACTTACCTAAAACCGTTGAATATCTTGAATCCTTTTCTGTTCCTGTTTTGGGATATAAAACAAACTTTTTTCCCGCTTTTTATTCTCGTAGTAGCGGTATTCGGATTGAAGTTTGCGTTGATTCGCCCCAAGAAATAGCAAAACAATTTAACATCCACAGGGGTCTTGGGCTGTCAACTGCCTTTCTAATAGCAAACCCGGTTCCCCAAGAAAAAGAGCTTAGTTATGATGTCGTTTCTGCTTTCATCGAAAAGGCTCTTTATAGTGCAAAAGAAACCGGAATTACCGGGAAAAAACTTACGCCATTTTTACTGAGTGAAATGTATCGGCTTTCTGGCGGGAAAAGCCTAAAAACTAATATTGCACTTGCCCTAAACAACATACACCTTGGGGCTCGCGTTGCGATTGCGCTTTCTAAAAAAGGCTAGTCTGTCGCTTTTTTAATAACGGCACACCCAATTCTCATTCCTGCGGCACCCGACGGCTGTGAGGCCATATCATCCATTCCCGCGTGAATAATAATGCTTTTTCCTATTATGTCGGTTTCGGTTGTGCCGCCTATTGACCAGCGACCGTGTTGGTCAACAAGAGTTAACTTTCCAATTCCATTTGGATCAACGTTTATATTACCAATGTCTCCGCTGTGAAAGGGCGCCTTTCCCCATTCTCCGTGGTCTTCCTTTGTTGGGTTCCAATGCCCGCCGGCTGATTTGCCATCATCAGAGCTACAATCTCCAACGCTGTGAAGGTGAATAGCAACCGGGCCTTCCCCAAGCCCAGAGATGGTTGCTTTTATTTTAACTGCGCCTTTTTCTTCTGAAAAAACAATTGTACCTGAAGCGCTGCTTCCGTTCTTGGATTCAATTGAGGCAATTGCTTTCTTTGCGCTTGATGTAGAACAAGCTACAAAAACAAATGTACATAATAATATTAGTTGAATTTTCATCTTATTGTTTCCTTTTTATTTTTTGTTGACCAAGCTAAGTGTTTCCTCTTTTTCCAAACAGTGCGGTACCAATGCGGACCATTGTAGAGCCTTCTTCTGCCGCTATTTCATAATCTCCGCTCATGCCCATTGAAAGATCTGTGAGTTTTGCTTCCCCCAACGCCTGGTTAAGCGCGTCTCGAGTGTTTCTTAGAGCAACAAAGGCTTTCCTAATTTGGTCTTTATTTGTTGTGTTTGGCCCAATTGTCATTAGCCCTGTAACTTGAATGTTTGGTTCTCTTAAACACAAAAGCATTTCACTTTTCTGGTTATGTTTAAATCCCTGTTTTTGTGGTTCGCCGCTCGTGTTTATTTCCAACAAGACGGAAACGTTTCTTTTAAGTGTTTTTGCTCTAAAACTGATTTTTTTTGCCAACTTTAAAGAATCAACCGAGTCTATTGTATCAAACATGTCTAGGCATTTGTTTACTTTGTTAGATTGCAAGTGTCCAATAAATCTTTTGGTTAATCCGGGCATAAAATCAAATGATTCAAATTTTTGTATTGCTTCTTGAATTCGGTTTTCCCCAATGGCCTCTATACCTGCGTTGTGGCATTTTTTAATGAGAGAAAATGGGTGTGTTTTTGTAACCGCTATAAATTGAACGGGGTGGTTAAAGCCACCCCGTTTTTGTGCTGATTTAATATCATTTTGAATGTTTTCTATCGTGTTTTTTAGATTCATGCGCCCTTATCTTTGGGGTCAATATCGTCAATAGAAAGTTGGTTGTCTTCTGATTCTTTTTCCGCATTCATGTCTTCACTAATAACGCGTGTGATAGACGAAATGCTTGCGCCATCGTCTAATTTCACTAGCCTCACGCCCTGCGTAACACGACCAATGGTTCGAATCGCTGAAACCGGTTGCCGCATTAATACACCAGAGTTTGTTATGACAATCAAATCATCTGAGTCAACAACCTCCATTATTTTCACCATTTTTCCGGTTTTATCTGTACACCGCATTGTCATAACACCCTTCCCACCCCGGGTTTGGGTTCGGTATTGAATAACATCTGTTCTTTTTCCCATACCTTTTTCTGTTGCAACTAAAATGGTGCCCTCGCGACGCACCACAAGCATTCCCACCACACGATCTTTGCTTGACCCAAGGGTGATGCCTTTTACACCCATGGTTTTTCTGCCGCTTGGGCGAATGTTGCTTTCGGAGAATCGAATTGATTTTCCTTCGTGTGTTCCCAATAAAATGTCGTACTCACCGTTGGTAATTCTTGCTTCAATAAGTTCGTCACCCTCCCGAATTTCGATGGCGTAAATGCCGCCTTTTCTCGGGTTGCCATAGGCAGATAAAACGGTCTTTTTTACAATGCCATTTTTGGTTGCCATAACAATATAGTGTTCATCGTCAAAATCTTTTACACTAACAAAAGCTTTAACTTTTTCGCCCGGCTCACAGCCTATTAAGTTCACCACCGCTCGGCCCCGGGTTGCGCGGCCGCCTTGTGGAATATCATAAACCTTCAGCCAATAACACTTTCCCTTGTCCGTAAAAAAGAGCATATAGTTGTGTGTGTTTGCAATAAATAGGTGTTCTACAAAGTCTTCATCTTTGCTCATGGCTCCCTGAATGCCGCGGCCGCCGCGTCTTTGCGTGCGATACGTATTTAGGGCCGTCCGTTTGATATAGCCTTGGTGCGTAATGGTTAAAACAACTTCTTCTTCTGCGATCATGTCTTCCATCGAAAAGTCCATATCAACTGGAACAATTTCTGTTCTTCGCTCATCGCCATATAGGTCACGCACTTCTGACAACTCATTTTTAATGATGTCCATTCGCTGTGATTTGCTTTCAAGAATTCCTTTTAAGTGTGAGATAACTTTTATTAATTCTTTATATTCCTCCACAACTTTGTCCACCTCAAGCCCTGTCAGTTTTTGAAGCCTCATCTCCAGAATCGCCTGGGCTTGTACTTCAGACAAATTAAAGTTATTCATCAGCCCTTCTTTGGCTTGTATTGGGTTTTTGCTACCGCGAATAACTTTAATGACTTCGTCAATATTGTCAAGCGCTGTTTTTAAACCCTCAAGAATATGTGCCCGAGCTTCTGCTTCTTTTAGTTCAAACTGGGTGCGCCGAACAACAACTTCATGTCGAAAGTTAATAAAATGATTCAAAATAGTTTTTAGTGGCATAATCTTGGGTACGCCACCCACAAGCGCCAGTAAAATAATGCCAAAGGTGTCTTGAAGTTGTGTGTGTTTGTATAGTTGGTTCAATATTACTTCTGGGACAGCATCTCTCTTTGTTTCTATTGCCACGCGAATACCGTCTTTGTCTGATTCGTCTCGAAGATCTGTAATTCCAACCACTTTTTTATCTCGAACCAAGTCTGCAATTTTTTCAACTAAGTTTGCCTTGTTTGTTTGATAGGCCACTTCCGTTATTATAATGCTGTTTCTCCCGGATTTGTTTGTTTCTATGTGGGCCCTTGCGCGCATTTTAATTTTACCGCGCCCTGTTTCATACGCGCTCTTGAGGCCGTCCATTCCCATAATTAACCCAGCTGTTGGAAAGTCTGGTCCTTTTATGTGGGTCATTATTTCTTCTGTTGAAATCTCTTTATTATCAATTAGAGCAATTAAGCCGTTTACAATTTCTGTTAGATTGTGGGGAGGAATCTTCGTAGCCATCCCAACGGCGATTCCTTCAGACCCGTTTACCAACAAAGTGGGGACGGCCGAGGGCAAGACCGTTGGTTCTTTCAGTGTTTCGTCGAAATTAACCCCCCAATCCACAGTGTCTTTGTCTAGGTCTTTCAACATTTCGTTTGATATTTTAGTCATTCTAGATTCGGTATAGCGCATCGCCGCTGCGTTGTCGCCATCAATTGAGCCGAAATTTCCCTGTCCATCCACCAGCTCATATCGCATTGAAAAAGCCTGGGCCATTCGAACTAGCGCGTCATAGACAGAGCTGTCGCCGTGAGGGTGATATTTTCCCAACACATCACCCACAATACGTGCAGATTTTTTGTATGGGCGGTTCCAGCTCGAACCCAACTCGCTCATGCCAAAAAGGATGCGGCGATGAACCGGCTTCAATCCGTCCCGCACGTCTGGTAGTGCTCTGGATACGATAACTGACATTGAATAGTTAAGATAGCTCTCCTTCATTTCATCCACAATGTCGCGTGGAAGAATATTGTCTCTGTTAAAATCAACCATAAATATTTCCTACTGTTTTATATGTCGAGATTGGCAACAAATTTTGCATTTTTTTCGATAAACGTCCGGCGGGATTCCACATCGCTTCCCATAAGGTTTTGAAATGTTTCTGCCGCCTCTCCGGCGCTTTCTACCGTTACCTGCATCAGCGTTCTCCGCTCTGGGTCCATTGTTGTTTCCCAAAGTTGTCCTGGGTTCATTTCACCCAATCCTTTATAGCGCTGGATAGATACTTTCGTGTTTTTATTATCCTTTTTCATTCTTTCTATTAATAGGTCTCGCTCGTTATCGTCGTAAGCATATGATTCTTTTTTACCCTGAGAAATACGATATAACGGCGGAAGGGCAAGGTATAAATAACCTCCATCAATAATTTCCTTCATTTTGCGATAGAAAAAAGTTAACAAAAGTGTTCGTATGTGGGAGCCATCCACATCCGCATCTGTCATTATTATGATCTTATGGTACCTTAGCTTTTCAATATCCAGGTCTCCTGCGGCTTTTTCGCCCATCTCATCTTCTGACCCACCAAACCCTGCACCCAGCGCGGTTATCATTGATTGAACTTCATTGTTAGAAAGAACTTTGTCGATTCGCGCTTTTTCTGAATTAATTACTTTACCGCGCAGGGGAAGAATTGCCTGGGTTCTTCTGTCTCGGCCTTGCTTTGCAGATCCTCCCGCAGAATCTCCCTCAACAAGGTAAAGTTCACAGAAAACAGGATCCCGGTTTGAACAATCCGCCAGTTTTCCCGGAAGAGAAGAGCCGCCCAATGCGCTTTTGCGGCGAATCAGTTCCCTTGCTTTTCGGGCAGCGCTTCTGCTCCGCGCTGCCAGGAGTGCTTTTTCAATAACACGGCGACCAACAGATGGATTTTGCTCCAAAAAATCTAAAATCCCCTCATATACAGCCGTATCCACAATGCCTTTTACATCACCATTTCCCAGTTTGGTTTTGGTTTGTCCTTCAAATTGTGGTTCTGCAACCTTAATGCTGATAATAGCAGTAAGCCCTTCGCGAAAATCTTCACCGGAAAGAGTGATTTTTTCATTTTTCTTTGCCTTGATCAGGTTGTTCTTCGAGGCGTGGTTATTCATGGCGCGTGTTAATGCCGAGCGAAATCCCGACAGGTGAGTGCCACCTTCAATCGTATTAATGTTGTTAACAAAGGTCAATATATTATCATTATAAGTGTTCCCATAGCGCATGGCTACCTCAACCGGAACCTCCCCGTCTTCTTTGTTTACTGTAATAACTTTATTATGAAGAGGGTTGTTGTGTTCGTCTAAATATTTAACAAAATCGCTCAGTCCTCCTTTAAACTTGAATGAATCTGTTTCTCCATCTTTTGTCCGTTCGTCTTTTAACACAATTTCCAATCCGCTGTTTAAATAGGCAAGCTCCCGAAGGCGCTCCGCAATAATGCTATATTCAAAATCGATTGTTTTAAAAATAGTGCTGTCTGGATAAAAACAAACTGTTGTCCCCGTTTTTTTTGCACTACCTGTTATTTTTAATTTATTTTGCGTGTCTCCTCTTTTATATTCTTGGCGGTAGATGTTTCCATCCCGCTTTACCGCTACCCACAACCACTCAGAAAGCGCGTTTACAACCGAAACCCCCACGCCGTGGAGACCGCCCGACACCTTATAAGATCCTTTGTCAAATTTTCCACCGGCGTGAAGAACGGTCATAACAACTTCAACGGCGGGCTTGTTTTCTTCTTTATGAATATCTACGGGAATTCCCCTGCCGTTATCTTGGACACTTACAGAGCCGTCAGGATTAAAAACAACGATGATTTTATCGCAATATCCAGCCATGGCTTCGTCAATCGAGTTGTCCACAACCTCATAAACAAGGTGGTGGAGTCCGCGTCTCCCTACGTCTCCAATATACATGGCGGGTCTTTTACGTACCGCCTCAAGCCCCTCTAATACTTTGATGTTTTCTGCGCTATAGCTTGTTTTGGCCTGTTGTTCCATCATATAAATTTTATTTCCTTTATTGTTTTTTGTCCAAGTTCTTTGTTTAGTTTTATGATTATTTCGCCCTTTTTAAATAAAAGCTCTTGTCGCCAAGATGCATTTTCTGTTTTTATGGTTAGAACCCCGTGCTCCACTTTTTCCGGGTTCGTGTTTTCGGCTATTTTTTTTCCAACAACATTTTCCCAAATCAAAATCGCGTTGTTCTGTTTTACACCCTTTTCTAATCCTGCGTTTTTTAGGAACGCACTAATTGCTCCTTTTAGTTTTTCCACTACCTTGCCAGGTGAAAACTTTTATTGTTGGTGCCATCAAGTTTTATACCGTGGTTTTCTATCTTGAATAAATCTGTATTTGTTATAATTGTTTGGGTCTTTTTCTTTAAAAGCTCAAACACGGCGTCACTTCTGTTTAGGTCTAACTTTGCAAACAGATCGTCCAAAAGAAGCGTGGGTCCTTTTCCTGTTTTTTCTTTAATAAAAATATATTCAGCAAGCTTTATGAGTACAAGTGCAATTTTATGTTCTCCCTGGGAGCCGAAGTTCCTCAGTTTTTTATCATTAAACAGAAAATTTATTTTATCCCTGTGTGGCCCAACAGAAGTCTGGGTGGTAACGACATCCTTTATCCGCGCTTCTTGTAGCAGTCCTATCATTTCGCTTTTGTTTGTCTTTATGTTTCCGCCCACCATTGCTACAACAATTGATCCATCGCCGTAGGAGGTTGAGACGGCAGATAAATGTTCTTTAAATTGCTGGCTTAATTTCCGTTTTTCTTCCCAAACCCGGGCACCGAATTCGGAAAGAGATTCGTCCCAAACATCAAAATTTAACTTACTTTGTTTTTCTTTTAGAAGGGCGTTTCTTTGTTTGAGGGTTGTAACATATGTCGATAAATTTTCGAAATATGTTTTTGATACCGTAGAATATAGTTGGTCAAAGTACTTGCGCCGGTCTTTTGGGGCGCCCTTTGTTATGCGCTGTTCCTCTGGTGATAGTATTATAACTGGATTTTGTCCCACAAGTTCTTTTATTCCGGCGCTGTTTCCGTTTATTTTTATTTTTCGGCGATGGTCTTTTCCCTGTGAAAACAATATTTTGTCTGTTTTTGTTTTTGATAAAAAAACGCCCTCTACCCGGAAGGCTTCTTCTTTGTATTTTATTATTTCAATTGTTTTGTTTGTGCGGAAACTGTTACCTATTGATAAAAGGTGAATTGCTTCTAATACAGCCGTTTTCCCCGATCCATTTTCACCCCAAATAACATTAATTCCCGGGCTAAACTCCATGTCTAAACTTTCGTGGTTTCTAAATGATACCATATGAATTCTATCGATTGGCATTGCCAATAAATTTCCACAAAATGAATTTGGTGTATGTTGCTTCTTTATTAATTAAGAATGCCAAAACCTAATCGTTTAAACGAATTGGCATTAGAAGCATTGTCAGGTTTGCGTTTTCTTTTTGGACCCCTGGATAAAAAAGCGCTGCGCTTATTGGCGTCTTAAGTTTAATAATTACTTTTTCGTTGTCTACGTGTGATAATATGTCTTTTAAATATAATGCATTATATCCGATCACCAAATCCTCTCCGTCAAATTCTCCTGAAATTTTTTCCTGCGCTTTTGATGATTTTTCCGGGTCTTCTGTTGTTATTTGAGACTTCTCTTTATTTAGCCTAAGTGCAATTTGGTGCGTTGATTTATTAGAGAAAATAGATACACGCCGAACGGCTGATAATAATTCACCCTGACTTGCTGAAAATTCTTTGTCGTTGTCTTTGGGTATAACGCTTTCAAAGTCTGGGAATCTTTCATCTATTATCCGGGTAAAATACGTATCCTCTCCTATGGATGTTGTCATGTGGTTCTCCCCCATCCACATTTTGATTGAATCCTCACCGCTTAATACACCCAAAAGGAGGCTTAAGAATTTTCTCGGAACAATTACATCACCAGAAAATTCATCTGTTGTGTAATCATTTCTTGTATATCTCACGAGCCGATGTCCATCGGTGGCAACTGCTGTCAGCTCGTTTTTACCAAAACGAAAAAGAACGCCTGTTAGTGCCGGCTTGAGCTCGTCCCGGCTTACCGCAAAAGATGTTTTCGATATTAAATCTTTAAGTGCTCTTGCAGATACTCCGGTAGCTTTTCTATTGTCAACTTCTGGAATTGCGGGGAACTCTTCGGCTGGTTTTCCCATGATATCATATGAGCCCACCTCTGTAACCATTTCTATCTTGTTGTTTTCGTCTGAAGTAAGCGTAATCCTCGTATCGTCAGAAAGTTCATTTGTTATATCCAATAACGTCTGAATCGGGATGGCAACGCTCCCTGGTAATTCAACGCTGGTGGGAAGGTTTACTATAATTGTAATTTCTAAATCTGTGGTTCTTAGAACTGTTCCGCCCTCTTGAACGGTAAAAAGAACATTGCTTAAAATGGGCAGGGTGGATCGGGTTGGTGTAGCCTTAGATAGTTTTTGTAGTGCTGACTGGAGTTCTGTTTTTGATGTTGAAATTTTCATGTTTATTTCCAAATAAGCTATATGGTTTTAATCAAAAGTTTATGCCTTTAAAAGTCGAACGACATTAATGAAATTAGCGTGTTTTAACAAGCAATTTTCCGTCTATAATTGTGTATTTTGTATTTAAAAAGGAGTTTAAAATATAAAGAGATTAATTATAATAGTGTGGATAAAAACGGAAAAAAGAAAACCAACTCAAACAGCTTAAAAAATAAAGAGATTTTTTTGAGAAACCTTAACCAATACTTTATGTGGAAAACAGCGAGATAACAGTGGAAAACTATAAAGTTTTCCACATAAAAGGCCTAACAACAAAAGAAAGCCCCCGGTCTTTTTGTATGTGGAAAAAGGATGTTGAAACTGTGGAAAAACTCTCAGTCAAGGATGTTTATATAGAAATTTTTTCTAGCATCGGCAACCCAACCCCCAAACCATTCGGACCTTTTTTTATTTAGCGCAAGCAATTCTATTTCATTCCAGTGTTTTAACAGGTCAGCCGGCCCGCCGAGTTTAGTCGCCTCAACCCAAAGTAAGTGATAGCCAAACTCAGATTGTATAGGCCCCTCACATTCGTTTTGACTAATTTGGCCAAGCACGAGCCCAAACTCTGGTATTGGATAATTGCCAGGATCAACCCAGCCGAGGTTTCCACCGTTCTCTTTTGTTTGGTCGTCCATCGAGTGCTTTTTAATTGTGGATATAAAATCCGCAATTGTTTTAGAAGAGTCTTTAAGAGAAAGCGCCCGACTGTATGCTATGGATTCATCGTCATCTGTGAGCGGTGGACTAAGTAAAATGTGTCGAACTTTTATTTTTTCTCCAACAATTTCCTGTGTTTCTATAATGTGATAACCAAATTCTGTTTTTACCGGGAGACTTATTTCTCCAGGCTTAAGCGTAAAGGCGACAGATTCAAACTCAGTAACAAGATTGCCGCGACGGACAAAACCAAGAGAACCACCACTGTTTTTAGAGCCTGGATCTTGAGAATATTGAGTCGCGACAGATTCAAAAGTTGTTTCTCCATCTAATATTTTCTCCCTTAGGCTCTTAAGTAAAGAAATCGTTTTGTTAATTTGTTCTGCACCCGGCTCAATTTTTATAAGGAGGTGTCGCAATTTTACAGTCGTTGGAAATGGGGCAATGCTATCGCGGTAGGATTCAAAAAAGGAAGTAACCTCTTTTTTGTTTACAGAGATTTTACCGATAAGACCCTGTTGATATTTTTGTGCAACCAGCATATCTTTAATATCATACCAATATTCTCTGCGAAAAACCCGCAGGGGTTGCCCAATGGCTTTTTCAGCAGCGTCTTCACCGCCGGCCTGTGCGATGATATTGTTAATTTGTTCTTCTAGGGTTCGATCAACCTCTTTGTCCTGGACAACAATAGAATCAAGTTCCGCCATAACCAAAATAACCTTACGATCAACGACAGATCGTGTGATTTCTTTTTTGAGGCGAAGTATTTCATCTGCATCTTTGTTTGGGTTAAGTTGACGTTGAAAAATGGCCATCGAGAGCGCCTGATTTATATCACTTTTTAAGATTGTTTTGTCACCAACAATTGCAGCAATTCCATCAATTGCCGGCCGATGGTTTAATTCATTATCTGTAAGAGGCTCATCGCTTGTTGTGTTTGCTTCCCCCTGTTGCGGCAAAAGGATAGAAAAAAACAGTAACAATAACGTTTTTTTGTAATTCATTCGTGGTCCTGTGGTGTGCATATCAATGAAAAAAGATAACACCCTGTTTTTGGGTAACGGTTTTATCTTTTTTTAGAGCATTAGTTCCAATTTCTATGTAAACGCCCAAGAGAAATTACTCACCAGCAAGTTGAGAAAACAATTCTACAAATTTATCAGAAAAAGAAAAAGAATCTTTAAGCGACTCTGTTTTGAAAGAAAGAATTAATGACCCCGCCGGCCCCTCTTTAAGCTTAAACGGACGACCACAGTTATTAAAGGTTTTTTGTAGTAAAACAAAAAACCCTTGCGGACCCACCCCGCCAGGCACAGCATTTAAGACAAGAGAAAACTCAGAAGTCATTATTTTACACCTTGAAAAAGGATAGGGGTAAAGCGAACACTGAATATAAGTTATTTTAAAAAGATTGTTCGTTTCAGCTGTAATTTTGCCAAAGCGGTCCACCAATTCATTATAAACAACATCGACGTCGCCTACAGTTATTGCTTCAGATATTTTTTGATAAAAATATAACCTGTCTTGAACAAGGGGCATATAATCAAGACATATCTGCGCACTCCCAGAACAAACAACAGAGAGCTTTTCTTTTTTTACAACAACACGCCCCCCTCTTTTTTCAACAAGGGCCTGGTTGAGTATTTTATTGTAGAGCTCAAACCCCACTGTAGAAATTTGGCCGCTTTGCTCATAACCAAATAAATTTCCTGCCCCGCGGATTTCCATATCTTTCATGGCAATTTGATATCCAGACCCAAGATCAGAATAATATTCAATTGCCTTTAATCTTTGATAGGCCCCCGGAAGAAGTTGGGAATCAAGCGGGACACACAAATGACAAAAGGCCTGTTTTTTTCCACGCCCAACGCGCCCGCGGATTTGATATAACTGTGACAACCCAAGTGTGTGTGCGTTGTTGATAATAATTGTATTTGCGTTTGGGACATCCAACCCCGACTCAATTATCGTTGTACAGATTAAGATATCAACATCACCACGAAAAAAAGATAAAATGGTTTTTTCAAGTTGTCGGCTGGACATTTGACCATGACCAATCTCAACGCGCGCCTCAGGAAAAAAGGAGGCAATTTTTTTATATATAAAAGAAAGACTTTTAATGTCGTTATGTAAAAAATAAACTTGTCCATCGCGATCCATCTCTTTTTGAATAGCTTTTTTTATATATGGCCAATTAAAAGGTACAACCAAAGTTTTAATTGGGAGCCGCTCTTGAGGCGGCGTTTCAATTTTGGAAGTGTCTCGAATTCCCACCAAAGATTGTTGTAACGTTCTTGGAATTGGCGTTGCGGTCAACGTTAAAACGTCCACACGGTTTTTTAGTCGCCGAATGTGTTCTTTATGTCTCACACCAAAACGGTGTTCTTCGTCAACAACCAAAAGCCCTAGGTTTTCTGTAGAAACATCGTCGTTTAAGATTCGATGAGTCCCAACCAAAACATCAATCTTTTTATTGTGAAGTCTTTCTAAAATTAAGAATTGTTCCTTTTTTGTCCGAAAGCGCGAAAGAAGCTCAACAGTAACACCAAGCGCACCCAATCGGTTTTGGCAGGTAATATAGTGCTGATCTGAAAGCACGGTTGTCGGAGAGAGAAAAAAGACACTTTTTCCAGAAAGAATGGCGCGCATTGCTGCGCGGAGAGCAACCTCGGTCTTGCCAAACCCCACATCACCATAAACCAGCCTGTCCATCGGGGTATTTCGATCTAAATCATCATTAATATCTTTTATAGCGCTCAGCTGGTCTTCGGTTTCTTGAAAGGGAAAACTGTCCTCAAGTTTTTGCATTAAGTTGTCGTTTTTAACATAGAGAAAACCCCGGGGTTTTGACCGGGCTTGGTATAAAGCCACAAGATGGTCAACAACATCCGCGGCACTTTTCTTTGTCAGGGCCTTTTGCTTTTCCCAAGAAACGGAACCAAGCCGTGCAATTTTTGGAGAAAGACTACCCCCACCTATATACTTATGAACTCGGCCGAACCTGTTTATAGGCACATACACCAAGTCACCCCCAGCATATTCGATTTTTATATTTTCTTCTTGAGCTCCACCGCCCCCCACGACCTTTAATCCGCGATAAATACCAACTCCATAGTCTATATGAACAAGATAATCCCCCCAGGCGAGGTCAGTCAAAGAAGATATTCTCTCGTGGTGTTTTTTTGAACCAAGAACATCGAAGATATTTCTACGGTTGTTATTTTTACGCGGCAAATTAAAACAGGCCACCCCCACAGAAGGCAAAGAGAATCCAAGGCGAAGGCCAGCATTAATCTCGCGCATCTCAGAACTCCGAGGAAACACCCCACCAAAGGGATTAAACAGATAAACAGATCCAGCCGGAAAAAGGTCAATTATGCGGCCAACCATTTTTTGTTGAACCGAGGAAGAAAATTTTTCGATAGAGAGAGATTCAGCAAAAACATCTATTTTGTTTTCACCAGATAAAAAAGAAACAGAACCCTCGGTTATGTATAATACAACACCACAAACGAACATCAACGAATCTAAAAGTGTTGGTTGAGAATCTCCCCCACCAACCACAGGCGGGAGGAGGCTAAACTCTATGAGCTTTTTAGAAGACAATTGAGTTGTAGGGCTATAGACTCGAATTGAATCAATTTTATTTCCAAAAAATTCGATTCGAACCGGTTCTTGTGCATATAAGGGAAAAACATCCAAAACGCCACCCCGAACTGCAAACGTGTTCGGAGAACACGAATGATCAACCTCCTCGTATTTCCAAAGTATCAACTTTTTCAAAACATTATTCCGATCAATCACAACACCAGGCTTAAACACAAGGGTGTGTTCGCCGCGCATTTCTTGAGAAAAAGTAGGACACCTTAAGGCATCTAAAGAGGATATAAAAACACCACAACGCCTAGAGTAGAGGGCATTTAAAGAACGAGAAAAATGAACACGATTATTAGAGACAAAACCGGGGACAGATGCAAGGTCTTTTCTATAATCAGGAAAATTAAAAACATCGCCCCCAAGCAAACTCAAAAAATCAGAAAAGAAAGCATCCGCGCTTGTGCTGTTTTCACAAACAACAGCCATTGGCTTGGACATTTCTTGAAAAAGAACTGATAGAAAAAGCGCCCGCGCAGACGGATTATTTAAATTTAGAGTAAAGCCCTCAGTGTCTTTAACGTGCGCTTTTATTGCACAAAAGGGTGACGATAAAGAAACGGTTTTAAATAAATTTGATAACAAAACCAGAAACCAGTTTCACGTGAAACAATATTTATGTAACCAGCATTATAGATAAAACAGAAACATCGGCCGGTGTAATGCCAGAAATTCTCTGTGCCTGTCCAAGCGTTTGTGGCCTGACCCGGCTAAATTTTTCTTTTGCTTCTAAAGAAAGCCCGGTTATAGCGTTATAATTAAAGAGGCTTGGAATTAAAACGTTCTCCTGTTTTTTCATCCGGCGCACCTGTTTGTTTTGTCTTTTAATATACCCTTCATATTTAATTATAGCCTCTGCCTCTATATAGCTTTCATAGACAAAGGGGGGCGGTATGCTTGTGCCAGCCCCTTTAGAAAAAATAGACTTAGGAAGGTCACGGATTTCCAGAGAAGGTCGCCGAAGAAGAGTGGTTGCCGGTGTTTTTTGTTTAATAGGTGTTTCTTTTAGCCGAACCAGTGTTTCGTTTATTTCGATGGGGGATACGGTCGAATCTAAAGAGGCAACAATCGCATTAAGCCCGCATTGGATTTTCCTAATTTTGTTTAGCCCCCGGTGGTCCAGCAAGGAAAACTTTTCAGATTTTTTTATAAGACGCGTATGTGCATTTGAAAACCGAAGCAGAATTCGATATTCGGCGCGCGACGTAAACATTCGATATGGTTCAAGCGTATCCTTTGTAATTAAATCATCAATAAGCACTCCAATGTAAGCTTCGTCTCGAGATAAGATGATTGGGGAATCATTACGAACATACTGTGTGGCGTTAATACCAGCAACAAGACCTTGGGCTGCCGCCTCTTCATACCCAGAAGTGCCGTTTATTTGACCGGCAAAAAACAAACCAGAAATATCTTTTGTCTCAAGGGACGCTTTTAGCTGAGAGGGTGAGAAAAAATCATATTCTATTGCATAGCCGGGCCTAAAGAACCGAACGGACTCAAGGGCAGGTACAGCCCGCAGTGCCCTCAGCTGAACAGACTCCGGCAGGCTTGTTGAAAACCCGTTCAGATATATTTGATTTGAGTTAATCCACTCCGGTTCTAAAAAAAGCGTATGTTCGTCGTGGTGTGAAAAACGATTAACCTTATCTTCAATAGACGGACAATATCGCGGCCCAACACCGCCAACATCCCCGGAAAACATGGGGCTTTTCGATAAATTTTCGGCAATTATATTTTTACACACAACGTTTGTTTTTATGGTATGGCACGGAATGTTTGGTGGATCAAACAACATCGTTTGATAAGAAAACGGAGCGGGCGTTTCGTCCCCGAAAACAGGAGTTGTTTTAGCCCAGTTAATAGAGTTTTTATCAAGCCTCGGGGGTGTTCCGGTTTTTAGCCGACCCGCAACAAAGCCGCGAGAAACAAGGGCTTCTGTGATACCCTCTGCGTTATTTTCTCCCATTCGCCCCGCACGAATTTTTTTCTGACCAACATGAATAAGGCCACCCAAAAAGGTTCCACATGTTATTATTACCGCAAGAGAGCAGATGCGATGACCCCCCCGCAGCACAATACCCCCAACCGCGTTGTTTTGTATAAGCACATCAACAACCTCACCCTCAAACAGATGAATATTTTTTTCTTTTTGTATATATGAATAAACAATTTTTTCGTAGAGTCGTTTGTCTACTTGCGCCCTGGGGGACCAGACAGATTTACCTTTTGATCTATTTAGTATTTTAAACTGAACCCCGCTTTTATCTGTGGCCAAGCCCATTATACCACCAAGAACATCAATTTCACGTACGATTTGACCCTTGGCCAACCCGCCAATGGCGGGATTGCAGGACATTCGACCAACCGCAAAGAGATCAAGCGTAACGAGACAAACCTTTTTCCCAAGCCTCGCGGCAATTAACGCAGCCTCAACGCCGGCGTGGCCCGCCCCAACAACAATAATATCAAATTTATTTTGCAATCGTTTCACGTGAAACTATTTTCCCACGCACATTGTAGCAAAAACACGGTTTAATATATCATCTGGAGATGTTTTTCCTAGAAGAGTATCAATAGCGTCTAAAGAAGCGCGAATTTCGAAAGACAATAACTCCACATCTAAAACATTTGAGTCAAAAAATGTTTTTGCCCGGGATAAGGCAGAGCCGCAACTATCAATCGCTCGATATTGCCTGTTTGTGGATAAATAGGTGTCCTCTGTGGAAATCTTATTAATTCCGAGCTCGGCCACTATTCGGTTTTTTAAGGCTTCAATGCCGGTGTTTGTTTTAGCAGAGATATGTATAATAGATTTATCGTTTATTTTTTTCTTACGCAAGTCTTTTTTGTTTAAAACGCTTATTATAGATTTGCCTGTTTGGGTGAAGTGTTTTTTATCTGGATTATCTGTGAGAGAAACAATCAGATCGGCCCCTTTAATGTGGCGATATGTCCGGCGAACCCCCTCCTCCTCAATCACATCTTGAGTGGCGCGCAAGCCAGCCGTGTCAATAAAAAGAACCGGAACCCCACCCAATAAAAGCTCAACCTCAATGGAGTCTCTTGTGGTCCCGGGAATATGACTTACAATGGCGCGGTCTAACCCAGCAAGACAATTTAAAAGAGTGGATTTGCCAACATTTGTTTCTCCAACAATAACAACAGTGGCGCCACGATTTAATAGTCTCCCAAGAGAAAAAGTGCTTTTAAGGTGATTGACGGTGGACATGATCTTAACCAATAGATTTGAAAGACTTTTTTTTTCAGACAAAGAGATTGCTTCTTCGGAAATGTCTAGCTGGTGCTCTATTCGCGAAAGCAATGCCGAAAGATTAGATTGAAGCGCAGCCAAGATTTTTGACAAAGAACCCCCCAGGACTTTTTGCTGACTTCGGGAAGCTTCAATCGACTTTGAGCGAACAAGAGCCGCCACAGCCTCCGCTTGTACCAAATCAATTTTTCCGTTCAAAAAGGATCTTCGTGTAAATTCTCCTGGCTCAGCAAGACGGCCCCCTAAGTCGCAAATCGTATTTACAAAGGCCTCCACGATAGACGGGTTGCCATGAGAATATATTTCAACAACATCTTCGCCGGTATAGGATCCGGGTCCGAGAAAAACAGTTACCAAACAACGATCAATTAAATTTCCATCCAGATCTTTCAACGAAGAAAGAGTTGCGCGTCGATTAGAAAAGTTACGACCCCCCGACAGTTTTGATAGAAGTTTGGCGGCGTCAGAACCGCTTATGCGGATAATGGCGACACTACTATGCCCGTAAGGGGTTGTAGGGGCAACAATCGTGTCCCCAAAGGTCATTTTTTCTTTTGAGGTTTTGTCGCTACCGATTGTTTTTTAACAGGGGCGGGAGCTGGTGTGAGATATTTTTGTTGGACAATAGAAAGAAGATTAAAAACGGAATAATAGAGATTCAAACCCGACGGAAAAGAGTAAAATAGAAACAGAAAAAAGACATTCATGGCGTACATGCTCACCTTTTGTTGTGTCCCGGATGAAGGAGAAGCCATAAGCTTTTGTTGTAAAAACATCGTAATTCCCATAAAAAACGGCAATATGTTTATGGGAAATCCAGCGATGGTCATGAGGGTATCAGGCGCGCTTAAATCGGTTATCCAGCCGAAAAAAGGTGCCCCACGAAATTCAATGGTTGATCGAAAAACAGAAAAGAATGCAATAAGAATAGGCATTTGAAGCAACATAGGCAGGCACCCACCCATGGGGTTAACGCCCTCTTGTTTAAACAACTCCATTTGGGCGCGGCTGAATTTTTGAGAATCATTTTTATATTTTTCTTTAAGCTTTTTGATTTTCGGTTGAACATCCTGCATACGACGATTAGACTGAAAACTTTTTTTTGTAAGAGGGTTGAGTATAATTTTGACTAAAATTGCGAAAATAATTATCACCACCCCATAGTTGGGAATCATGTTGTACATTTTTGATAGAGACCAGGTTACCAACCGGCCAAGCGGTCGAATTATCGCCCAACCAAGGTTCATTGTTTTTTCGAGGTCTATACCCAAAGCTCGAATCCGATTGTATTCTAAGGGACCAAGGTATAAATCAAAACGACCACTATTAAATGTGGTTTGTCTTAACTCTGTGGTAAATAACGGGCGGTTTTCGTCGACAGATCCTCGCACAACAGCACCAACACCCGCATCTTCAGGAATAATAGCAGATATAAAATATTTTGTTTTTGTTGCCGTCCAGTTTGTATTGCCGGTTTGTTTTTCTTCGGATGTTTGTCCAGATTTTGCTGACGGGTCTAAAAGCTCATCCCCCAAATAAGCATATCCCTGAAAATGGGTATAATCATCTTTCAGGTTTTTTTCTGTTGGTGCAAGACCACCATTCCAAATTAGCTTATATTGTGAACGAGAGATAAAACGATCTGGTTGATCAAAAAAGACCTCCAACCCTATTTTATAGGTGTTAGGATAGAATGTGAAACGCTTTTTGATAACATAATTATTATAAATTGTTTTAAATGTGATTGATTTTTGTTTACCACCAGCATCTATGTTGGAATAAGACCCGACAATATCCCAATTATTATTGAGAGAGACGTTGTCGCCGTCTAACGAAACAAACTTTATAAGTAAATTATTTTTATTAAGACGATCAATTATATTAACAAGGGATGAATCATATTTTAAAAAGTTTTCAAATACAAACGAAGAGAAAGACCCACCATTTTTGTTTGAGATCTTTGCAGTATATAGTCCGTTTTTAACCACATATTCTTGATCGATAACCGATGGCAGAAATCGGGGGCTATTCCCCAATACATCCGAGGTATTGAAACCAACTTTTGGTTGATCAACCGTTGGTGCTGTAACTGTAGAATCTACGGCTATTATTTTTTGAACAGGAGCCACCTGGTCCATATACCACGGTGTTAAAATTAAAACAACAGCAATGAGGCCAAAGGCAAGAAGTGTTTTTTTATCCATTTATTTAGGTATTGGGTCAAACCCACCTGATGAAAGAGGGTGACATTTTGCAATGCGTTTAGTTGTTAATGTAAATGCTTTGAAAAAAGAAAAAGACCGGAAGGCATCAATTCCATATTGTGAACAAGTGGGGTGAAACCGACAGCTACTGCCGATAAACGGAGACAAAGCGAGTTGGTACAACCGAATGACGAAAATAAAAAATGAGTTAATAAAATTATTAATTTTGCCCACAAGAAGGCGAACCGCTACGCCGAAAGAGACTTTCTTCCCTTTTTACGCCGTCGCGCTAAAACTTTTTTTCCGCCAACAGAAGACATTCTAGACCGAAAGCCATGTTTGTTTTTTCTTTTTCTCTTACTAGGTTGATATGTGCGCTTCATTTTTTCTCCAAATTTAGCCGGGGAAGGTACCAAACATTCTTCAACAAGACCAAAGAAAACAGTGAAAAGTTTAATGGATATAAAATAATTTGATAACGAACGAAAAGGGGATTGTTGCAAGATAGATAAATGCCATAAATTGAATACAACCCAATTGTGGAAAACTTGTGGAAAACTATTAAATGACGCATATAGATCTTTGGAAAACAATCAAAAAAAGCCTTAAGAAAAACCACCCCCAGCATGCTTTTTCGACTTGGTTTGAGCCCATTACATCAATAGGACTAAGCAACGATGAACTTATTTTGGAGGTTCCTAACCAGTTTTTCTTCGAATGGATCCAATCTCACTATAAAGAATCAATTCAGAAGTGGGCAGTGGAAGTATACGGCGAACTCATTACCATAAAATACACAGTCTCGCCCGAAGGCAGCAAACAGCCCCCCCAGAAAGAAATTGCTATAGAAGAAAAATACAACGGGGCAAAAAAATCCTATCAAAGAAATAATATTAATAGGCATTATACTTTTGCTTCGTTTATTGAGGGGGCACACAACCAATTTGCAAAAGCCGCCGCATTAAGTACGGTGGGCTCTTTAGGACAAAAAGCATTCAATCCTCTCGTGATTTATGGAGGGGTTGGCATGGGAAAAACCCACTTGCTTCACGCAATTGGAAATAAGATTATTCAGGAACAACAGGAAAAAGAGGTCGTGTGTGCATCAAGTGAAAAATTCACATTGGATTTCATATCTTCAATCCAAAAAAACAGGACCGTTGAATTTTCAAAATCATATAGGAAAGCAGATATTCTTTTGATTGATGATATACAATTTTTTCAAGGAAAAGAACAAACACAAGAACAGTTTTTTCACACATTTAATGAACTTTTTCATCGTGGAAAACAAATTGTCATGACAGCAGATAGGTATCCCGGTGAGATGGTTGGGCTACAAGACAGACTATTATCAAGGTTTAAATCTGGTCTGTCGGTTGATATTCAGCCACCAGATTTTGAAACGCGAGTGGCAATTGTTATGGAAAAAGCAGAAAAAAATGGATTGAAACTATCATATGATATAATAGAACTGATAGGTACCCACATAAAAAAGAACGTTAGAGATTTAGAAAGCACAATTATACGACTGCTTGCCCACTCGTCACTTTCAAATAAAGAAATAGATTACGCCTTAACAAAAAAAGTAATAAAAGAAAGGTTGGGAAAAAGTTCAATAACAGACTTAACAGTAGAAGACATCGTTCGGCGTGTATCAGAAACTACTCACATAAAAGAGAGAGAAATCGTTGGCGCGAGCCGAAAAATGGAAATTACAGAAGCGAGGCAAATATCAATTTATTTATGTCGTGAAATTTTGGGTACACCACTTGTAAGCATTGGGATACATTTTGGCGGAAGAGACCACTCAACGGTTTTACATGCTTGTAGGGTTATTGGGGAAAAAACGAAAAAGAATCACCGCATTGGTACGCTTGTTGGTGAATTAAAAAACGAACTGTCTTTTGCACTAAATTAGAACGGGGAGCTATTCACCCCCCTCGTCCTCGTCGTTGTAAAAATCGTAATAGTCTGAGTAATATGCTGCATAAGCATCAGAATTATAATCACCGTATTCGCCATCACTCGCAGGCAAACTTTCTTCCCCCTTCGTTGCGATTGTATTTTCAACCGGTTCGGAGGGTAATTTTTTAGCGATAGGAATATTTGGCGCGTGAGGCGAAAGGCTACTTGAACGATTGTTTCGAAATAAAACACCGAGGAGAACAGAGAAAAAAAGCAAAATAGCAGAGAGAACACCACCCTCAGGGTTGAAAATAAAACCGCCAAACATATTTTGTTCCCAACCGTATTTCAAAAGAACAGATGAAGATAAAAGAACACCAAAAACAATAATGACATTTCCAGTAACATCCGGCAATTCAGACTGCATTACAGCGGCATATAAAAACCAAACCAAAACACCTGTAATTGCAAAAAATATCCCAAGTAAGTAGTTTTCAACAATAATTGAAGAAAAGAAAGAAATAATAGCCACAGCCGGAATAAGAAAACCGACACCAGTTTTGATGTTGTTATTCATAATAGAATACGATGTTAAGAGTGAAAAGAACCCCGGATTTATCTTCGGAAAATTGCCTCTGAAAGGAACAAAATGCAAGTGTTTATACACTTAACGATATATTAATTATCTGCTGTAATTTTACGCGTTAAAAATGATAAATATGGATAAAAAGACAAAAGTTGGTGTTATTGGCGTAGGCCACCTTGGTCGCCACCACACAAAACATTATGCCCAATTAAAATGTGCAAATCTTATTGGCATTTATGATATAGATGAAAAGGCGCGGGAAGAAACCGGATCAACATATAATACGAAGCCGTTTGATACAATGGATGCCCTTATAAACGAAGTAGAGGCTGTATCAATCGTAACACCCACCCATCAACATAAAGTTGTTGCGGAAGCCTGCATTAAAAAGGGGAAACACGTTTTTATTGAAAAACCAATTACAAATACGGTAATGGAAGCGGATAGATTGCTCAGCCTATCAGAAGAGCACCAGACACTAATCCAAGTGGGACACATCGAGCGGTTGAACCCGGCCCTGATTCCCCTTTCTAACTTAGATATTAGTCCTAAATATATTGAAGTACAGCGTCTGGCCCCATATATGAGCAGAGGAACAGATGTACCTGTTGTCTTGGACTTAATGATCCATGATATTGATTTAGTATTGGCTATCGTTAAATCCCCCGTTGAAAAGATTCAGGCAAGCGGTGTTTCAATCATGACTCGGTCGGTGGATATTGCAAATGCACGGATTCGATTTAAAAATGGTACGGTTGCCAATATAACTTCCAGCCGAGTAGCAAAAGATCGCGTTAGAAAACTTAAGGTATTTCAGCAGGATTTATATATTACCATAGATTTTTTAATTGGGCTGACAGAAATATATAAAGTCATGGACAGGGATCAAACAGATCCAGCCGCAACCATGTCTGCACCGCTGGAATCAAACGGAAGAAACAGACAAATATTTTATGAAAGACCAGAAATTAAAAAACACGACGCACTTGAATTAGAATTAAAAAATTTTGTGGAATCTATCCAAGGAAAATCAACTCCTATCGTTGATGGTGTTGCTGGACGCAACGCCCTGGAAGTTGCCATTCAAATACACGATACAATTTTAGAGGATTTAAAATAATGGACATACGAAACTTATTATTTAAATATAGGAGCTTTACACCGATTCCAATTGGTGTGATGATTATTTACTTTGCTCGTCCTGAGAGTGCATATTTAAGCATTGGAATTCCGCTACTGTTAATGGGAGAATTAATTCGAATTTGGGCCGTTTCGTATGCCGGCGGGGAAACCAGAACACGGAATGTCGGCGCACCCGCATTGTGTTCCTCGGGGCCTTTCGCTTTTGTAAGAAACCCACTATATCTTGGTAATATGTTTATGTATATAGGTATCGTCTTCATTGCCGGGTCAGCAAATGTATGGTTAATGGTTGCGACAACATTTTTGTTTTTTTTGGTACAATACTCACTCATTATTTCGTTAGAAGAAGAAACGCTGGAGTCGCTTTTTGAACAAGAATATGATGAATATAAAGACAATGTTCCGGCGATCTTCCCCAGGATTTCACCCTGGGATACGTGCGATAAAAGAAAACCCACGAGTGTTACAAAAACACTAAAAACAGAAAAACGGACACTTCAGAACGTTATATTTATTCTGATTTTGATTAGTCTGAGAATTCAAGTTTTTTCCTAATATATAACAGGGTCCTTTTCGGTGAACCTCCAAAATAAATCAAACCAACCAATTTTTTTTATTGTTGCTGGTGAAGCCTCCGGCGATTTACACGGGGCGAAACTTATTCGTGCGATTAAAAAAAAATCACCCAAAAGCCGTTTTATCGGGCACGGGGGAGATAAAATGACAGAAGCAGGCCTTGAACGAATGATTCACACAGACCAATTGGCTTTTATGGGATTTTCGGAAGTCATTAAACACTTACCTTTTATGATAAAGGCAATGGATGAATCCTTGACGAAACTACAGGAATTAAAACCAAACAGAATTATATTAATTGATTATCCAGGGTTTAACCTTCGCCTGGCAAAAAACTGCCAAGAATTGAAAATTCCAATCACGTATTTCATATTACCACAACTATGGGCCTGGAAAGAAAATAGAATAAAGAGCTTTAGAAACCACATTGATCAATCCCTAAGTATTTTCCCCTTTGAACAAGACTGGTTCGAATCTCGCGGCATTTCCGCAAAGTTTGTTGGCCACCCTTTTTCAGAAATTGAAATACCAAAAACAACAAAAGTGCAATTTTTTTCCAAACACAAAATAGATGAATCCGATACAATATTGGTACTCTTGCCAGGAAGCCGCCAACAAGAAATTGATCGCCATTGGCCCATTTGCCGCAAGACGGTTGCGGCGCTTCGCCAAGAAAAACCAGATTTAAAAGTGATCGTTGGGAAAGCAGGCGGTGTTGAAATCCCCAAAAATATAAAAGGATTAATTGTCGAAGATGAGGATATTCGTGCTGCTATGGCATTTGGAACGGTTGCTTTAACCGCATCTGGAACGGCGACACTTGAGTGCGCTGTATTAGATATACCCGAAGTTGTATTTTATAAACTTTCAACAATATCGGGAATTATTGCAAATAAATTGAATAAATCACCTTTTGCTGCAATGGTAAACCTAATTGCCGGAAGAGAAGTTGTACGAGAATTTTTGCAAAAAGATGCGACAGAAAAGAATCTCGCCAACGCCTTAAACATTTTGTTAGAACCATCAAAAGAAAGACGGGGTGTGTTGAGTGGATATGACGAAGTTAGGCGATCTCTTGGAATACCGGGCGTGTATGATCGTGCTGCAGAAATGATATTAAAGAGAACATGTCATGGCTAATCCAAAAAACGAAAAAAGGTTGAAGAATCGGTTTCTCGTTTGGCTCGGTGCTCTAATCGGCCCATGGTTACTTCGCTTTTTTTATAACACAAACGAGTGGGAGGTTGAAGGGGCTCACCATTATGAAGATGCGGTTAAAAATGGAAAATCGGTGCTTATTGCATCCTGGCACAGCACACTGTTAACCGTTTTTATGGGGCTTTCTAAAAGAAATTATTTTGGTATGGCGGGTAACCACCACCCAGAAGCTGAGATTATTTCTAAAATAGGCAAAAAACTGGGTTGGCAAGTCATACGTGGATCATCAACAGATGGCGGAAAAAAAGCATATGACAATATGTTAAATATATTAAAAACACCAGGAACGGTTTTTGCAATAACTCCCGACGGACCACAGGGCCCGGCAAAAATTCCGAAGGCAGGTATAATCCGCGCAGCTCAAAAAACAGGCGCAATCATCATCCCCGCAGCAGGTCAGTCTACAAAATACTGGTCCTTCAAAAATTGGGACACTTTTTACTTAACAAAACCCTTTGGCAAAACAATCCAGCTTTTTGGTGCCCCAATTGAATTTAACAAAACTGGCGGTTTTGAAGCGTGCACGGAAGCATTGCGCATCGCATTAAACAAATTAGAAAAGGAAGCCGAACACCGTGTCGGGATGGAACCAACCCGCAGACTCTAGGCTAAGATATGTCCTTTTTCCGCTGGCAATGTTGTATTGGGGTATATTGTTTTGGAGAAACTTATTTTATAATGTTGGATTTTTTGTATCAAGAAAACTACCAACTAAAGTTATTAGTGTTGGCAATATAACCACGGGGGGAACAGGAAAGACACCCGCGGTAATATATTTAGCAAAAATTCTGTTAAAAAAAGGAAAAATGGTGGCCGTATTAAGTCGTGGATATGGTCGAAAAACAGCGGGGACACAACTTGTTACCGACGGGAAAACACCTGTGTTAGATTGGCGAAATTTTGGCGATGAACCCACATTGATTTCGAATGCATTAAGTGGCGTTCCGATCGTTGTGGATGAAAAGAGACATCGGGGCGGCATGTTTTTAGTAGACAAATTCAATCCGGATATCATTATCATGGATGATGCCTTTCAACACCGGGCAGTTGAGAGAGATGTTGACATTGTATTAATTAACAGTCAAGATCAGCGAGAGGACCACAAGCTGCTCCCATACGGTTTTTTGAGGGAACCATGGGTGCACCTAAAGCGAGCCAACGCATTAATTTTTACAAAAATAAATTTAAAAAAACCAGCACCATTTTTAAGATCTATGGCTAGAGCTTCCAAAGTGCCAACATTTCGAAGTATATTGTTACGCGGACCATTAATTTCTCCCGAAGGGCGAAACAAAAACATCTTGGAAAAAACAAAAGTATTTGCACTTTCAGCTGTTGGAGATCATGGCGGGTTTATTCGTACGCTTCATCGTGCCGGATTTAAAATTGTAGATGAATTTGTGTTTATTGACCACCATGATTATACCCAGGCAGATATAGAAAGCGCCCAAAAAAGGCTTTCACAATCGGATGCAGATTTTATTGTAACAACCGAAAAAGATATGGTCAAATTGACTCAATTGGACTTATCTAAACTTGAAATATACAGTATAGGAGTTGAGTTTAAACTCAATCAAAAAGCAGAAAAGAGATTATTAGATATTATTCTGAAATAATATCTATTTTTAAATCTGAGACAAACCCCAGGCAAACATAATCCCCACAAACGATAACAACAGAGGCCAGCCGGTATTAATCATTTGTCGTGCACTTGGATCTTCAAACACGTGGATTTGAAATTCATGTGACGCCACAGCGCCCCGATCATCCATGGCAATTAAAATAATGTCATTTGGGCCGCGTTGATTGGGCCGTGGCTTCCAGGCCAAGATTCCCGTTTTTCGATTAAATGTAGAATACTTTGGAAGCTTAACAGCTTTATATACCACTGGGTCTTTATTTAAATCCTCAGCCACAATTCGATATTTATACAAATGTCCCGTAAGTGCAACCGGCCGAGGGGTGGAAATAATATTAGGATTTATATTAACAAATATTTTGCTGCCCTGTGTGTCGTTTTGATATCCATCTGACACTTGAACAGTAAAACTATTATTGTTTATTTGTGCGGACTTTGGTATCCAAACAACCTTGCCCTTTTTGCTCATTTGCATTCCATGGGGAGCCTTGAGCAACGTAAATAACAAATCAGCATCTTCGTTTTTATCTTCTACCTGAAGATGGTATTTAAAGACCTCTCCAACCATGGCAGATACGGGCGCATTGGAAACAATTACAGGCGGATGGTTAACATAAATATCAAACGATTGTTCATCTTTTGTGTACCCATCCGAAACAAGATATGACACACGTTGTTTATCAACCTGTTCGGTGGTGGGGGTCCAGGACAATGTACCCGTATATTCATCAACCTCCATGCCGTCAGGAAATTCCAATAATGTATATTTTACAGTACTGAGTTTTCTGGCCATGACTTTTGGTGGACGCCCCCTGTTCCCCTGAAAAAACTCCCAGAGGATATCTTTAATCGCAACGGCGCGGTCATCCACAGATTCAACAATAATATTTAAACGCTCCTTTTCCCAAAAAATAGAATGGACATATTTTTTTAAATTTAAACGAGACACTTCCAGGGATAGAGTATCTAAAAGATCTGATTCAGTCAAATAAACGGTTTCAGCGTTTTTCCAGTCCATAAGATAGCGATCAATGTTTTCCATATACACATCATCGCTGATTTGAATAGAATATATACGATAATTTTCAGTGACTTCTAAAGGAACAACTTCATCATACGGAAGCAAAGCACCCCGGTTCATATCAGAAGTCATAATTTGATATTGATATGTTTGGCCCACCGTTCCCTGCATTGTGGGAATGGAGACAATATTAATGGGTGCATTCACAAAATAATCTGCTTCAATGAGTCGGGTTGTGCGCCCATCGCCAACCTCAATCATTAGGTGTGAAAAATCTATATTTTTTCGCGAAGGTTCCCAAACAATCATACCGCTATATGGATCCATCCGCATCCCCACAGGCATTTCGTGGGCAACAAAGATTAAATCATCAGTCATATTGGGGTCCGAAACAACTAGCTGAAATCTATATTCTTCCCCAAGATTAATGACATTCATTTTCAGGGGACCCGCTTCAACGACAGGTGGATGGTTAACAAAGAGATTTACTTGCTGGGAGTCTACGGCAATCCCGTGGTTTACTTTTACAACAAATCGTTGGGTATCAATTTGTGTAATTCCCGGTGTCCAGGTAATTACACCGGACGCATCGATGATCATACCATCGGGGTTTTCAATCAGACTAAAATTAAGAATATGCTCTAAATCGGGCCGCCAAATATCTACTTTATATCGATAAAGATCATCTATTGAAGCATTCTTGGGCGCCTCGGATAAAATTTTAACCCCGGCTCGGGCAAACAAAGAAAAACTTTGGACAGCTCGATCAAAACCATCACTAACCACCAACCTAACATCATAAACATCAATATGAGAAGAATCTGTTTGCCAGGTTAAAAGACCGTTTGCGTCAAGGATCATTCCATTCGGTGAAGCCTCAAGCTGGTAGCTTAGTGACACATCCGGGTTTCGATCAAAGACAATAGGTTTATAAACAAAAGTGTCACCTGCAACAAATTCGGTTCCTAACGGCTCTGAAACAAAAACCGGTGGGTCGTTAACATATATCCAGAGCCGCTCATCATCTCCCTCTAGATTGGGCACCACTTTATATGTTAAAAGAGAATCTTCTTTTGTTGTCATGGGGGTGACGTCTTCACCCAACTTTCTTTCCACGTGATAAGCCAACTTATATGCCCCTAACTGAATATCGCTGGGAACCCAACGAATAGATCGGGAATCATAGTGAAAGAACATCCCCCTGGGTGGTGGCTGTAGCCATCGGAAACTATAAAATTCTTTTTTTTCTTCTTCCGGAAGAGTATATGCGAAGGATTGGTTTACAGTCAAGACATGGCGAGGAAGAATGCCTTTCGGAAGAGGTTGCCCCATCGTTTCCAGTGGCTTTGGAATTCTCGGAAGAGATATTTCTTCTTTTGGAATATGAGGAAAAACATCCAGCACATCTTCTTCCTGAGCCATAACACCGGAAACTTCGGGTATAGTCGGCACTGGTCCATGCCCAAGGTCTGTTAAAAAGAGAACAGTTTCATAACCATCCCAACCGGCAGCGATAACCGATCCGGAATAAATACCCAGAACTACATTTGGAAGTACTGAAAAAATTTGTGCCCCCCGAACACTTTCATCTTCCAGAGTAAAATAATCAAACGGCTCAATAAGGCCATCAATACTTCCAGACGCCAGAGTCAAAATATTCATATCTCCAGACACCAAAAGAATATCATCATAAGAATCTTGATTAAAATCGGCTACACGCATTTCCGACAAAGGACCACCTTCTATGGGTAATTTTTCGATTGAGAGGTAATCATCCGTAAGAGTCATGGATACAATGTCGCCATTATAAAATGGTATCAAAACATCAGCGGCTCCATCCTTGTCCCAGTCGGTTATAGAGATAGCCGTTGGAATTAAACCATCTAATCCAGGAATGGGCGTTTCTTGACCATCGCCCATCACTAACTCAGATCCAATATTGTAAAAAGGTTGTGTCCGAAGTACGTCGCCTTCTGGGGACACAACGATGATTTCATCATATCCATCGCGATTCCAATCCACCGCTGTAACATATATTGCCCCAATCCCGGAACGCATACCATTTGGTTTTACCGTTTGAATTACAACCCACTCTCCTTCATCATTTAAATCGAGAATAACAATTTCGCGCAAAGGACTTCCAAGCGAAACAGCCAACTCTTGATCCATATCACCATCATAATCCATCAAAACAAAATTATGTCCCCGGACAAAATTTCTACCACCCGATAAGTTTAAAACACTACCAGCGTCCTCACTAAATCTCTCTCCAGCCCAATAGTAATAAAAAGCGATAGGCTGAAGAAGCTCATCTTGGTCGGGTTCAGCCAGATTAGAAACGGTGATGAGTTCTGGGATACCATCTCCATCCAAATCGCCCAATTCAACATCAACAAAATTACCAAGCAAACCATCGGGAGCCTCAAGTTCCCAGCCCATCTTTTGATATCCCTCTTCGTCGAGCTCATAATACCGAATCACGGACAATTTTTTATTTTCATAGTACCCCTCTTCGACAGAAGCAAATTCCTGCAATCCATCTCCATCAAGATCATAAGTACCTTCCATGTGAATTATTTTCATCCCCTGAGAAAAAAGACAACACATAGTTACCATGAATATGAATGCTTGCTTTTGGATTTTCATGTGCTGTCCGGAGACGCAATGGGAGCATCTGTTTTAATTGAATCAGATGAGACAGGAAGAGTCTCCGGGGGTGCAATTGAAAGAGTATCAACAGAAGTATCTATAGAATCAACGGGTACAGTAACCACAGAATCAAAAACCGTAGTTTGAATATCTGTAGAATCGATTGTAGGAATTTCAACCGTAGGGGGTTGCATTTCCGCTTCCACCTTAACGGCTGGAGACTGATCGCTTACCACAGTCTCTTCAATTGAGATTTTTTCTTTGAGCACGGTCGCCGGCGCATAAAAAGAATGAAAATTAGTATTGGCTTTTAATGTATCCGGAATAGAATCAGTATGAAACACAAACGTATCTCGACTGACTGGCGTGAGCCACGCATCAATCAATTGGGGAATAAAGGAAGATTCAAAGTCAATTTCAGTAATTGTTTTTTGGGACCCATTTTCTTTTACATTAATATCACCTCGAATAGCGTAGGGACGACCGCCAAAATATGAAAGGGTCAACTCATGATCCTGGCTATGAAGTGGAGAAGACAGGGAAATTGTACCAGATATTTCTTGGTCTGAAGATAAAATATTTAACTGTCCACTGGGGGTTGAATCCAAACTCAAGGTAGAAGGAAACCCTTCAAAGAAATATTCAGGGAATTTGTAAAGGCCCGGGCTTAAGCCCTCAGGATCAAACGATTGGGGGACGGTATCTCTTGGAGGAAAAATCGACATATAAAGAATATTACTATCTAAATCATGAATTAAAGATAAAGTCACAATTGAATCTGGCATATCCGAAGAAGATTTAAAATTGAAAGCAGAGGTTTTATCTTGTTTAATTGTACTAAGATCAGCGGACACCCCGATTGAAATAACACCCCCCGTGTTTATACTGCTTGTGCCAAAAGGCGTTTCCCCTTCAAATACGAATCGGTCATTTTCATCGATATCCGCGGTAGAAATATTAATTCGATGAAAGCGCGAAGGCACCAAAACAAACGGTTTAGGCGGAACGATTGTATCGCTCACCAAAATAACAAGAGAAGAATCTATGGTTTGTAAAATGGGATGCATGCGGTGAGTATCTCCAAAATCATCCTCGCCGCTGAGCAATTCTTCTTTTATCCGGATGCTTAATCCATAAGATGCATCCACGACACCAATATGATCCCGGGTTGGAACCCATTCAATTTTATAATCGGTTGGATTAAAATGCATTTTGTCTGGGGGGACAGCGCGCCAATTAAAACTGTAGAAATCTGATATTGAATCAGGAAGAATGAATATATTTAGCGTGTCGCCCAACATGAGTGTATCTGTAACGAGAAAAAGAAGAGAATCCGGAACATTATTCCGGTCAGTTTTTAGGATAGAATCATAAAGACCGTTTTCTATCCGCGCCAAGATTGTGCGATTAATTTCCACCTCGCCTGCGGAAGATTTCATTTTAAACAAATCGGCCTGACTTAATTTACTTTCAGTAAACGTAAGCCCACTTTCAGAAAAAGCGAGGGCATAAACCTCGCCGGTTTCAAATGGGACAAGAAGTTCATCCACCCCATCTTTATTTTCATCAAAAGGCTGGATATACTGGCTTAAAATAACTCGAGCCCCGTTCATAACTAAGAGATCCGATGCAAGCTCTTCTCCTGGATTTGATGCTGAAAACACACTTGTTTTAAGACCGTCGCCCTCCGGACTCATGAGAGCAGCAAACGACTCACGATCGCTTGAAAAAATTCCCACATAAACAGGGCCATAGCCATTATTCACCAACGCAGCTGAAATAGTTTGACTATTCGATTTGCGAAGATTCCCATCCTCCAGAATAAGAGAAAACAGTTCTGCGCTTCGGGTGGGTGTGGACATTGAAACAGCAAAAACATTTCCAGACCCCGCCAGATTCCCCGGACGAATTTTATCAGCCTTTCCATCGCCATTTTCAATCGATTTTGGATTAGATGAAAAGGTCTTTCCATTCCACTCAAAAACATTTAACCAGTGATTGTTGTTGGATTGCAGGACAATAATCAATTCTTCTTTGCCGTCATGATTTAAATCATGAAACCTTGCATCGGTAACCCTGGCGTTGCCCTGCGGTGAATATGCCCACAATAAATGGTGGCTGCCATCATCGTCCAATTCCACATACTCTAATTGGTTGGACAACCCACCCAAAAGTAAAATTTCACTTTTACCATTATTGTTTAGGTCGAGTGTCCCAAAAACAAAAAGATTCCCAGCCACCAGTATTCCACAGGTGAAAGTGAATAGACAGACTGGAAACCTAATTGACACTAAGCTTTTTCCAGACGGTTAAAATGGATAAAATTGGAGACGTTATTACGATAATATGAATACCCTTACCTACAGGTTCCTTCAAATATAGGTGTTCACCGTCGAATATATCAAGAAAAAGGCCAGATAAATTCTAAAGGAAAAATCACAATTATCTTTCCATATTCAAGGCATACTGAATAAATTGAATGCTCATTGTTTACCGGCAATTTAGTCTTAATGAATAAAATTATTACAATACTCCTGTTCACTGTATCCCTGGCGAACGCCCAGGGGGACATATACCCAACAGAAACTGCCTATGGTGGCGGCATTGGATTCAGCACCATGTATATGGTATTAGATTCAGTCCCAGGGGAACACATTTTAAACGAGCTTGGGTTGAATGTAAAAGATCTTTCCTCCCGTCCGCTGGTTTTTCATGGAGGAGAAGGGTTTGCGCAAATGTCAGGTCCTTGGCGATTGGGGGGGTATGCGGGGCTGGGCGCCGCCCAAGTGAGTAATGTTTTTGATATCAAAATGTTTATTAACAGGGATGATTCGGTTGGCTACCAAAAACCTGTTTTTGGGAAAGAAGACAAGGGAGACACCCTATATACATTTTCCGAAAATCTATCTGTAAAAGCACGGCTAAATTTTTTAATGGGCGCCATGACGATTGAATATGTTTTACCGGTGTATAGAGATTTGGAGGTAATGGCCGGCGCCTTGATGGGGATTGGTCGGTACACGATTTCGGTTGATCAGCATATAGGGACACCAAAATGGTCAAACTTTAGTAAAAACATGTATGGTTATATTGAAGACAACAGTGTTTTGGTAGAAATAGATACTTTAGGACGAACACATCAGGATGCGGCCAATGCATACCGCACAAATGGCTTACGACCCATTAATATTAATGGTACAATGACCGAGCTCAGCGGTACATTTTTTAATTTTCAGCCTTACATCGCCGTGAAGTGGCAATTCCTTGATAGGATGGGGTTACGAATCAGCGCAGGGTATAATAAAGGCACAATCGGAAACGGAAAGTGGAAACTTAACGGACATATTCCCATTAACGATTCTCCGAAATCGGCCCTTCAAGGATTTACACTGCGCACGGTTATTTATTTCGGATTATAATTTTACCTTAGCTTTGATGAGACGATTTAATTTTTCAACCAGATCCACGTTATTAACCGGTATTGCCGTGGGGATATTTATTGCGCTTCCTTTATCACAGGCTATCTATTCAAAACAGAATAATTCATATTCGATTATTGAAAGCAAGTTCAAAGTTATGAACCAAATTCTGTATTTTGTGAACCAACTTTATTACGAAGATGTGGATATGGAATCACTTATGGACGGTGCTTTTCATGGAATCATGGACCAGTTAGACCCCCACTCTGTATTTATTTCAGCGAAAGATCAAAAAAATATCAATGAATTATTCAAGGGAGAATTTCAGGGGATTGGTATTGAATTTGACATTTTGAATAACTATATAACAGTCATTGCACCGGTGATTGGGGGTCCTTCCGAGAAAGCAGGACTTCAAGCAGGAGACTGGATAATAGAAATTGACGGTAAAAATGCAAAAGGAATTGAGCGGGAAGATGTATATAAAAAGCTACGGGGGAAAAAAGGCACTCGCGTTGACTTAAAGGTTGGAAGAATAGGCGAGGATCCATTTGATGTTACAATTGTTCGTGCGGATATTCCATTGTATAGTGTCCGCGCCAGCATCATGTTGGACGAACGCACCGGCTATGTTTGGTTGACCCGGTTTTCTACAAAGTCAGGCCCCGAAGTCCGCAAGGCAATAGATAAGCTAATAAGCCAGGGCATGAATCGCATGATTTTAGATCTTAGGAACAATAGTGGCGGTATATTGGAACAAGCCGCCGAAGTCGCCAATATTTTCATTACACAGAAAGATACTTTGGTATATACAAAAGGAAGAGATAAAAAGATAAAACAGGTTTTTATTGCTGCTCCTTATAAAGGAAATGGAGAGTTTTCAGTTGTGTTGTTAATCAACAGGGGCTCTGCAAGCGCCAGTGAGATTGTGGCGGGGGCAATTCAAGATCTGGATCGGGGATTGGTGGTAGGAGAAACCAGCTTCGGGAAAGGATTAGTACAGCGCCAGGCAGACCTCGGTGACGGCTCAGCCATTCGCGTAACCATTGCTCAATATTACACACCCAGCGGAAGATTGATTCAGCGTCCATTTGATAATGGGAATCATGAGGATTATTACAGGGAGCTTTATGAAGAAAACCGTGAAGCAAAATTAGATTCACTGAAAAAACTTCGCCCGCCCTTTTCCACCCGCACAGGAAGGACAGTATATGGCGGCGGCGGGATTAC
>JACKQG010000607.1_pt1 | contig 52015 bp, 31 predicted proteins | sample 8237621 | NCBI WGS metagenome assembly JACKQG01 (sample SAMN15677084, study PRJNA649215) | marine metagenome | biome: marine; feature: Black Sea; material: saline water; isolation source: suspended particulate matter (SPM) from the Black Sea western gyre | collected 2013-06-09/2013-06-10 | depth... | reverse complement strand
CTCTGTGTGCTGCTTAAATTGTTAAAATCAGGTTTTGAAAATCATTAATCTTTCAAGTTCGTCAAAGATTGGTGTTTTTCAGGAAGCCCTACCTAATTGGAATTATTATACTTTTAGTTTGGCAATCATGTTTGTTTTTTTGTTCAGTATTTTATTCTTAAGTAAAATGCTGCACCTCAAACAGAACTTTCCTAAATTACACAAAATAAGTTTTGCTCTTTTAGCATTGAATTTATTGAGCATCATACTGATTCTTTCCATTCCAAAAGAGTATATTTCCAGTCTCGTGATGACTGTGACCCTGCTGATGTTTCCGTTATTGATGAGTATTTCTATTGCTGGTTGGTACAAAGGAGAACAAGCAGCAAAATACTTAACCATCGGTTGGGGGCTTTTTGTTGCCCTGTCGGCTATTTACAGCTTAAGAGTTTCCGGAGTTGTTCCGGGTAGTTTTCTGGCAGACTATGCTGTAGAGATAGGTTCAGCCCTGGAAGCACTGCTTTTTTCTTTTGCACTGCTCGCACGTTTTAATCAATTTAAGAATGAAAAGCTGTTATTAGAGCAAAGGGCTCAATTTGCCATTGACGAACTCGGTAATCTGACCGCAACGAACTCAATGAATGACGTACGAAAAACGACTGTTGATACAATGCGCATGGCTTTAGTGTGTTGGCAAGAAAGCACAGGGAAGGACATGGTTGATCTGGCAAAAGAAAGCAAACAATGGGGAAGCCATTTTGACAAAAGCACTGCTACATGGCGGAGCCAGGCACTGGCGCGTTACCGTAACTTAAAAACACTGCCTTCAAAACCAAGGATCAACAAAGTTATCGAAACTGTAGAGTTCGTCCTGAAGCACTGTCCTCCTGAGACAAATGCACATCGGGAACTTCATAAACAATTGTCCCTCCTAAATGAGCAACTTCAAAAACGATCTTCTTGAGGCTCTGCCTCAACCGGTAAGATAATCCCCACAGCAGGTGGGATTCAGTGAACACTCCAAATAATTGATATTACAGATATTATAAGAATATCAGCGCCAAAGTGCACCAAAGTGCACCAACATTAAAATTTACATGTTTTATTTATCTTGTAACATAATGCCTTTACAAACCATTTAGTGTTATCCTCTTCCTTGAGACTTTACTATGAAAAAATCTGTTTCCTTAAAAATAGCCACCGGAGCCGCACTTGTTTCTTTTGTTGCTTTTGCCTGTGCCAAAAGTGATGATACGGCTAGTACCGCTTCAAGTAATAATACGACTACTGCATCAGGCAGACCTACAGTTGTCGAATGCTCGTCTCTGACAACCGAGTTGGGGCAAACTGCGGTTACTAAACTTGCTGAGTATGGCTATAAAAAATGTTCGATGGTCTTTGGTATTCTCATTGCGAATAGTAATGAGGTGACAATCAGGGAACAGGATATTACCGCTATGACCCAGTCCATTGCGGATATCTTGGCTGAAGCTCTTGATAATGATCAGAATGGAACGGCAGATGATTCAACTGTTGTTGCCCAATTAAAAACCAGTTCTACAGGCACATGGATCAATGTGCAAAGTCAAGCGAACCAAACCAATGAAGACACCATTGTTTCCGCAATGAGTTCATATTTGGGAAAAGATATGGGAATTAAGTATTCATGGCTGGCTGGTGATTACACCGCATCAATGTATGGTACAATTTATGAGAAGCATATGATTGTTGAAGAAGTAACACACTTAATGCACCATTATGGCTATGCGAAAGCCTACCCTACAAAATGGGGAGTCAGCGATGACGGTTGTGGATCAAATACTTCTTCCGGTTGTGATTGGAACCAAAGTACACTCACTAAACTTGCGTTTGAAGCAATGACTTCAAGCAGTAACTGGTATTATCACGGTGAAAATACCACCAATGATAACGGATCTCATATTACCGGGTCATGCGCAGGGCCATCTTGTGCCGCGGTCGAATTTATTATGAATGTTGTCATGGAATATCGAAACATTCGTCATCATGATTCTGATAATGCTTCTTCAGGAACAGCATTTCCGACAACTTCCAGCGGAATTGCCACAATACTGGAGTCAACAGCAAACGGAATAGCAATGAAGGCGATATTAGATGACGCAACTCAGAACCAGTTTATCAAAGGCATGACTTGGAGCTACAACCCAACATCTTCTCAGTAACTCAAAACTCTCACTTTCACACTCCTGTAACAAGGAACACGAAGAAAAAGGTCATAGATGAGGGACATTTTATTAATACTACTCACGGCAACTCTTGCTTTTAGTGGACAAGCCATTGCTCAACCGAAAGCAACTCAAGAGAACTGTATTGCCTCCGGAAATCCGGAAGTAAAATTGACCATCACACAAATACCTCCGGAGTGTCCTCTGCAGTATCCGTTTGTTAAATACCTCAGTGTCTTCGGGGTTAATGTGGTGGCGACTTCCAGTGTTTCTGACAAAAAAATGTTACACGCGGGAAACGTTTTGGCGCAATATCTCGACAATAACGAAGACGGCACTCCGGATGATAAAAAAGTACTGGAAATGCTAACAGGCGAAAAAGCAACTCTGGTCATGGCTTCCGAAAGTGAATTTGAAGAGTTTATGGAAGGCGAACCTCCCGAGGACATCGCGATACAAGACCTCCTCGTCGATGAAACAAGGCCGGAATTTCATCAGGGAGACTACTCACGTTTTGATGCTTCGCTCGAAGAAGTTTTGCATTTGGTGCAAGCTGTTGGCTGGGCAAACACTTTTCCGGAAGTTTTCGGAACAGAACCCGGATCTAAGCTGGCGGACGCAATGGATAAGGCGCGCGGCGGACATTTTGAGGAACTCCCAGGAAATTATCCTTCAGGAGCGTGGTACTCATACGACGATGAAACCTGCGATTATGGCTGTCAAGTGATTGAATATTCTTATTGGGTTACCACGACACTGCTCGGGGCACATGATTATCCCAACAGAGCAGATGAAATTGGAGAGGAGTGGAAGCTGACAAAAGTTTCCGACCTAAAAGCAAAAGATGAGGGCTGGAAAATTATTACTTCGAGTGATTTCAAACAGCCGACTAAAAAACTACCTGACGGAAATTATCTGGGTCTGTAGCAGTCACTATACTTTTTTAGAAATTCAAAGCCAACAAACGGCTTTCCTTCCGGCTTTTTCTTTTAAACAGACAGCTCATCAGAAAAACAGGAAATGAAAGCGGCTGCAGAAATCCGCAGCCGTTTTCAGAGGGTGACTGTTTCGAATCAGGAATTCGAGTACGCACTGGGATAGCGGCTGAGAAAGGCAATTGCCAGTCGCAGTTCTCTGCTGTCAACACACTCCCCTATTTTGTGCGTGTTCTGCTCGACGCCGGCACCGATTCCGAACATCGGAGGATGTTTGAATCCTCCGGCATGAACCCAGTCTTTCTGCTCGGAAATCTTGATTTCATTGTTTTCTTCCGGAATTGGAAACCCCACTCCATCAGTTGAAAAAATCCAGCGATCAATTCTGGGCTCTTTACGCAGGGTTGCACCGGAATCATTATCGGATTCCACATTCGGTGTGACCACATCCCGATAAACGTCTGCTGCCGTTTGAATGGCTGTATGCTCCTCCGGAGTCGCCCAACCCATGTAGATCTGCTTGTTTCCAGGGCGGTAATTATTCCAGGTCAATTCTTCATAAGTCGGCACCGAAACTTCGACCGAAAGTCCATTTTCTCTTGCATTCCTGACGGATTCAAAACCGTCAATATCCGCCACGGCATCATCCGGATTTTCTCCAACGGTCAAACGTCGGTCAAAACGAAAAGTGAAACTGGCGGGTACGGCGCAATCGCTGGGTGTGTCCAGTTTTGCCCAGGATGCGGTGCGTGTTCCGTGTCCCAAAAACGGATCATCCTTGAATCCTTCACGGGTATCATAACGTTGTGCGGCTTCAGAGATGATTGCACTGCCGAATTCCAAGGGATTCAAACCCTCCCAGGGCATTGAGCCGTGGCAGGCACGACCGATGATGCTGACCTCAATCTGCATTCTTCCGCGCTGTCCTCGGTAAATGCCAAGCGCTCCTTTGTTTGCGTCTCCGGTGCCTTCAGTCAGGATCACCACATCCGGAACCAGCTCAGCACCGGCACCGGGCAGCACCTTGTTCATCAGATACATTGGTCCGGCTCCATCGTTGTCTTCTTCAGCAGTGGTGGCGTAGGAGCGAATGATTGCACCCTTCAGTGCACCTTCATCTGCGAGTTCCAACATGATTTTTGTGGAGATGATTTGAGAAATAACACCAGCCAACTGATCGGCAGATCCGCGTCCGAAGATCAAATGTTGCCACTCATCATCAGGGGGCAGATAACCCAGCTCATCCCGTAAAAAGTCCCGTGCAATATCATCCGGTTTTAGAACTCCGTCATAGGCATCCACACTACCGTTTGTTTTCTGCAGCCACTGGTCCCGCAAGGCTCGAACGGTGTCAGAATGTCCGTCAAAGTAAATGATGCGTTTGTCTTCATCCGCAATGCCGTCATTGAGATCTTTTGCAGTCCAGACCAGATTTCCGTACTCATCAAACCAGACATCTTCAGGTGCACGTACTGCGTCAATTTCAACAATTCGTTTTTTTAAATACTGCAGACGGGGACCTTCGTGATTACTTAATCCACATTCCGTATCACCACCCTGGTCGGTCGGTTTATCCACAAAATCGGCTGGGATCCGAATGGTTTCTTTCAGTAGTTCTTCAGCTAGAGGTTGATATTTTGCGCTCAACGCAGATATTTTTTCGTTTAATGTACTCATTTATTTCTCCTGATTTATAAGTTTAAGATAATATTTTTGCCGTGCTTGTAGAGGTCTAAACTATAAATTGTCCAGACCTTTCACAAAACCAATTGTCTTGAGGCGGTATTGTTTGTTAGTTTATGCTTTTCAATGAATCCGTTCTGTTCCGCGGCTCATCAAAGATTCCAGCGTGGCTACTGGGTTTTCAAAGCGGTTGGCCAGAATCATGGCTGCAATGATGAAGGGCTTGTATCCGGCTTCGACATATGTTTCAGTGCGGTATTTTTCAAAAACACTTGCAGCAACTTCACCCTGCTCACAGGATACGTTGCTGATGTCGGCAGGCAGGCAGTGCATGTAGAGCGCCTCACCGTTTTTGGTGAGCTTCATTTTCTCTTCAGTGCACTCCCAGTTTTTGTGTCTGGCATTTTGTGCAAGACAGCTTTTTTCCAAATCATCCAAACCTCGCATGTCCTGTTCCCGTAATAGTCCGGTACGTTGTTCCATTACTTTGTAGGGTGCCCAGCTTTTTGGATAAACGATGTCGGCATTTTCAAAGGCTTCGTCCATTGAGTTGCTGACACTGAAGGATCCGCCGCTTTCCGCTGCAAATTTACCTGCAGTCTCCACTATTTCCGGAATGAGTTCATAACCTTCCGGATGAGCGAGTGATACATTCATTCCGAAACGTGCCATTAAAGCAATTATGCCCTGAGGTACAGACAATGGTTTGCCGTAACTAGGAGAATAAGCCCAGGTCATGGCTATTTTTTTGCCACGTAAATTCTCGATGGATCCAAAATGGTGTGTCAGGTGCAGAAAATCCGCCATACTTTGGGTAGGATGATCCATGTCACACTGCAGATTAACTAATGCCGGACGTTGATTCAAAACTCCGGATTCTTTTCCATAATCCAGGGAATCTGCAACTTCCCGCATAAAAGCATTTCCGGCACCAAGATACATATCGTCTCGAATTCCAATTGCTTCTGACAAAAATGAAATCATATTTGCGGTTTCTCTTACGGTTTCACCATGTGCAATTTGTGATTTTCCTTCATCCAAATCCTGAACACTCAAACCAAGCAAATTGGCTGCAGAAGAATAAGAAAAACGGGTTCGTGTAGAGTTATCACGGAACAGTGAAACTGCAATTCCCGATTCGAAAAGCTTGGCAGAAATGTTGTTGCTGTGTAGATACTTCAAAGAATCTGCAATGTTGAAAATGCTCTTCAGTTCATCTGGTGAATTTTCCCAGGTCAAGAGTAAATCTTTTTGACAAAGACTGGAAACTCCGCCGGGATTTAAATTGTCAAGATTGGCTAAATATTGTTCAAATTCGTTCATTAATGTAGTTTGTTAAAGGTTTTATAACTGTAAATACAGGTGAAAATAACAATCAGAATATATAATTATTTCAAAAAAATTAATGAATTGCAAGTTCAAGCAGTGAATGTTGTTCCTGCTTCTCCGGCAAAAGTTTGCCGGAGAAGATCAACTTTGGTGATGTAGCTTTTTTTGCCGCCGTTGCTTAAAAAGTCAAGCATGGCTTTTATTTTAGGCCCCATACTACCGGCAGGAAATGCTCCTGATTCATACAATTCAGTAGCCTCTTTTAAACTGAGTGCGGAAAAACTTTTTTCATTTGGCTGTTGAAAATTTAGTTTGACTGAGTCAACATTGGTCAAGATTACCAACTCGACTTCCAAATCATGCCCACGTTTTTGAGCACGTTCCATAATGAGTCCGGCCAGCAAGCTGGAGGCCAGATCTTTATCAATCACGCCCTCCACACCCTTGAAAATAGAGACTGTGTTTTCATGATCAGTATTTTCCCGCTCGTAGCAAATTCCATAGTTGCAGTCATAAAATTCTTTGTGAGGTTCACTTCCGGATTCAATTCTTGGAGTAACTTTGACTACGGGAATTCCACCGCCACCAACTGCAATCGGTATGTTTCCTGATAAAAAACAGGCTTCAATGATATCAATTTCCACAATACCGGTCGGGATTGGTGAAGGAACAACTCTGCGCCAAATATCTTCACCATCTTCAGCCAATTTGTAAAACTTGGCACGATAATCCGGAGATTCCTTCATTAAACCGGAAGCTTCGTCTTTAGTGAGCGGCGGGCCGATAAATTTTTCAGGATTTTCAAAAGCAGGATCTCTAGAGTCAACGATGACTTGAGTAATGATTTCTGCAGTGTGAATATCCAAGCCCCGCATTTGGAGTGAATTGGAGAGTTGCGCCAGCATATAGCCCAGTGCACCCTGGGAATCGGCACCGCAAACATCAAGTGGGATTTTGTGCAAATATTTGCTGGAATACTCGGAACGCAGCAGAATATTGCCGATTTGGGGTCCGTTGCCGTGAGTCACGACATAATGACTTTCCTGGTTATCTTTGATAAAATCGGCAATAATTTCACATGTTTTTGCTGTGCGTTTCCACTGTGTCGGCAGATCTGGAGTAATCAATTTTCCGGTTCTGGGATCAATTTCAACCGGCGAAATTTCGTTGCCGCCCAGAGCAAAGATGATGAGCTTGTTCTTTTTTGCCATTAGTTACCGGACCTTCCGGTAACTTTTTTCAAAGGTAATTCAAATTGACGCTCACCACTGAAAATACAAAAAGCATTTGCGACAGCGGAAGCAGTTGGAACTAAGCCTATTTCGCCGACACCTTTTGCACCGCAGGGGCCGTTTTCATCCGGAACTTCGATACCGATTATTTCGATGTTCGGCGTTGCAGCCGCGCGGATCATACCCAGTTTCCCGTATTTTGTATGGACCGGAAAACCTCCTTCCATTTCAAATTTTTCTGAAAGTGCATAACCCAAACCCATGTGAACTGAACCTTCGAGTTGACCTTCAAACAAAGTCGGGTTGATGATTTTTCCAGCATCATGTGCAGCATAAACATTCTCGACTTTTCCGGAATCATCAAGCGTTACAACTTGAGTGGCATAGCTGTAAGAATAATGCGTTTGCGGTTCCTCAGCATCGGACTCAATTGACGTTGTCCAATCGCAAATCCATTCGCCAACATATTCGCGGCCGACTAATTCTTCAAGGGAGTGTGAGTCCAGATCAGCCTTCAGTTTTTTACCGGCATCCAGGACACTGTTGCCGATTAGCGAAGTTCCGCGTGAAGCAGTAGTCATACCGCTTGGAGCATCTTTGGAAGTATCGACTTTGACTTTGACAAAATCCGGATTCACTCCAGCAGATTCACACAAAAACTGAACTGCCATCGTAAAAACTCCTTGTCCCATTTCAGTCCAGCCATGATGAATGGTGATTTCGGTTGGCGACTCAATCACGACACGGACTTTACTTTCGTCCGGAACTCCGTTACCGATTCCAGTATTTTTCATACCACAGGCAATTCCGGCATATTTGGCCTTGTGAAAAATATTTTTGACCGCCATCAAAGTCTCTTGAATGCCGATTCCGGAAGTGATTTTTTGTCCGGTAGAAGTACGGTCTCCAGGCTGGAGTGCATTGTCAAAACGAAATTGCCAACGCTCAAAACCGCCTTTTTCGCAAAGTTCGTCGATACAGCTTTCGACCGCAAAATTGATTTGATTCACACCAAATCCACGCATCGCTCCGCACGGAACATTATTGGTGTAAACTGCACGGCTACGGAGATTTACAATAGGAATGCAATATGCGCTGGTGGCATGTCCAGCTGCGCGTTCCAAAACTTTCATACCGACTGACGCATAAGCACCGGTGTCGCCGATGATGTCCGCGTTAACAAAAGTCAGTTTGCCGTTTTTGTCACAACCAAGCGAGATTTCCATGTTCATCGGATGCCGCTTGGGATGCATGCAGAGCGATTCCGGACGAGTCAGTGCGACTCTTACAGGTACTTGAAGAAGATGCGCAAACAGGGCGGCGTGTCCCTGCACAGTCAGGTCTTCTTTGCCGCCAAACCCACCCCCGTTGGGCATCAAAACAACAACGACTTTTTCTTCAGGAAGCCCCAGAATTTTACTGATGCTGTTCCGGTCTTCATAGACTCCCTGACTCTGAGAAAAAACCTCAACGCCATCTTTGGAAGGTTTTGCCAGACAGCATTCAATTTCCAAAAATGCATGTTCGATGCGTTGTGTTTTGTAAGTGCCTGTTGTGACAAAAGCACTTTCTTTTTCCGCGTGCTTGCTGTCACCTCGCTTAATCTCAAGGTTGGACAACAAATTTCCACTTTCGTGAATTTGCGCACAGTTTGCGGAAAGCGCCTCAACCGGATCAGTAATAGGCGACAGCACCTCATACTCCACTTTGATCAGCGAAACTGCTTCACGTGCGGTTTTCTCTGTTTCAGCAACAACTCCAGCGATGACATCACCGATGTAGCGCGTGGTTTCACCAGGCTTAACCATTAACGGCCAATCCGGAACAATCAAGCCTGTAAAGCGCTCACCAGGAACATCGTCTGCCGTGAAAACCCGCAAAACTCCAGCCAGTTTTTCGGCATCAGAAGTATCAATTTTCAAAACCTTTGCCCGTGGATGCTCACTGAATTTCAGTGCACCGTGTTTCATGCCGGCAAATTTGAGGTCTGCTACATACGGTGCCTCTCCGGTTGCTAAACGGAGCGCATCGTATTTCACCAGACGTTCACCGACCTTTCCATTATTTTTCGGCAGTTCAATTTTTTGCTTGTTCCGCAAGGCTTCCGCTGCTGTGAGACAAGATTTGGTTACCTTTTTATAGCCGGTGCAACGGCACAGATTACTGTTCAGGGCTTTGTTAATTTCCTGCTCCGTCACGAATCCCTGATTTAGGAGAGGCCAGACTTTCATCACAATTCCCGGCGTACAAAATCCACACTGCAGGCCGCCTTCTTTGGCAAAGGCATTAATCACTGTTTCTTTTTTTTCTATATCCAGCCCTTCCATTGTTGTGATTTCTTTGCCTTCAATTCTTCTCATTGGAGAGATGCAGGATTTCAGCGGATTTCCATTCAGCAGAACCGTGCAGCAACCGCAAACTCCTTCCGGGGCACAACCATCCTTAGGTGAGATGAGGCCTGCAACATCCCGCAAATAATTCATTACCAGTAATTCCGGATCACCTTCGTAATTAATTGTAGTACCGTTTAGTTTGAATTCCATAATACTCTCTTTTTGTTTTGATGACTTGATAAGTAAACTGTGTACTCGTAATAATTTCTATAACTTTTTCAACCCCAACGTCTGTGAGGTCATTTATTTTGCTGTTCTGATCATGAAGATTTCTTCCTCCGCTCTTAATGACAAAAATTTTGTTTTGGGTTTTGAACGAAAGGAACTAAAGTTAACTCGAGATATGTGGTACTGCCTGTTTCTGAAATAGCAGTTCTCATCATTTGCATGATCTCATAATTTTTTAAACTCACACCACTTTTTGCTTCACCAGAAATTGTGTTTTCTGGATCGCTGCTCGAAAATTGAACGTCAAAATCAGGGCCACTGTATTGGACTAAATCACCTTCAACTGAAACGCAATATTCCTGATTATCAAAACGGGCAAAGACAGTTTCTTTTTTTATGTCCTGCTCAAGAAAAAACCCATCTCGATTGCTGAATTCCTCGTAAGTCTCCTTCGTGCCAAAAAATCGTGGTTTGAGCAGATATGGACCACCGTCTTCCGGACAAAAAATATCACAATTTCCGCATTCATTACAAAAATCTGCATAGTTTGCAATTTGGTATTTTTTCTCTAATTTGAAAGTACTCCGCTTGCTGAGTTGCCAGCCGGAAGTAATTTGCTCAAATTCCAATACATCTGTTTCTCCGGCAGGAATTTTTAAGGCAAAATTTGCGTTATTTGGACAAACCGGAATGCACTTATCGCAAGTTAAGCAGTCGAATAATTCCAGGGTTGTGCCAACTTTTTTTGGAGGACTGGAGTTTTTTTCCAGACTGTAACGGGAGTTTGTGTTTACAGTTTCAAGGTAGGATTTAGTATTCAGCAATTTAACTTCAGAAAGCCACTTTTCAAAAACATCAGTGCCAACTTCTTTCCTGATTTCCACTCCGTTTTCCAAGGCTCTTCGGCAAACAGCATCGTCTTTCAAATCAATATTATCCAGTGCCTGTTCTGCATTTCCATAAGCTCTGAAAATATAACTTTCAATATCATTTACTCCAAGTTTATCCATTCGAGAATTCAGCTCTTTATAGTATGCACTGCTTCGGCTGTACCCCCCGACTTTCAGTAAATCACTGCAAACGGTGATTGGAGTTAAACCAAGAGCCACTGCATCAGCAAAATTAGTTTTGTCAATGCCGGCAGAAAAGGAAATTGGAAATTGATCGCCGAAACGTTCCCTGAACTGCTGTACCAGATTAATACCTAAAACGTGTAAAGGCGTTCCGGAAAGGTACATTACTTTTTCTGATTCTGGAAAAAATTCCCGGTGATTTTCTACAATCAGTGTGTTATTGAATTTGACTCCAAAACTCAAACCAAGTGACTTTGCTGTTTTTCCAAGCCGTTCAACAAATCCCTGGGCCTGTTCCCAGCTGGCATCATTCTCAAAGGCTTCATCAGGCACATGAATACCACTGTAGCCCATCACATCGTTGAACAAGTGGCGCACCTTATCTTTTCCCAGCAAAGTAGGATTGAGTTTGATGATGCAGTTCAAGTCATGTTCACGAAAAAGATAGTCAATAATCTTTTCAATTTCTTCCGGAGGACAACCATGAAAAGTGCTTAAAGTCAGGGTGTCGGAAAGTTTAGTTTGGAAATCCAAATCACGAAATTGTCGAAATTCTTCCGGAATTTGTTGGCGGTACTTTTCGATCACTGCAGATGCATCCAACATTCCTTCTATAAATGTGCGAACCTTTTCAGACTGAATACCTTGCAGATCATAACCGACGCTCATGTCATACTGCACGTCAGCAAAATTACCAGCTAAATTCAGTTTTCCGCTGGCCCGCAAAATTTCAATCAGCATTGCACCTTTCACATATTCGTGCAGTGACTGCTCAATCCGGAGTTCCTGAGACCATTCCACATTATAGCCGACAGTCTGCATGTCGATGCACGGACGTGGAATTTCCAGTTCATCGAGAATCTGTACTGTTTTCAGTTCCATAATTCTACATCCACCCAACCATGAAAGCACAATATTTTGTGCCATTTGTGTTTGTGGACCTGAAGCAGGACCAAGAGGTGAAGAACTGTTTTTAGCATGAAAATTTACCGAGTAATCTCGTCTGCTTTGTCCGCAGAAAAACTTCTTGGCAGGAAAATCGAAAATGGAATTTGCAGTTTCCAGTTCAGTGAACATGCGGTTCACCAGAGAACCGAAAGGATGTGGTATAAGTTCGGACATGAGAGTTTCAGGGTTATAGTTTGAATTTGTTATTTGACACTCTTTTCAAGACAAATGACTCCAAAGTCTTGCTGCCTGCAGGGCTGCATTGGCTTTGATTTCTTTTTCAGAAATATTTTGCAGCTGATAATCACGAATGCTGAACACCCCACGGGTCATTACCTCACTTGGCAGACTGCTGAGACCAAAGAATATATGCCCAAAAATAGTGGATTCAGTAATAGGTGTTCTGGGATGATAATCAAAAATTGCCAAATCTGCTTGATATTCCGGTAAAATTTTGCCTAGTTTTTTGTTGAAAAGTTTTGAGGCAATTGCAGGATTGTTTTCAAATAAAAGCTGGAGATAATTTGCACTCTCTGCTCCTCCGCTTAAGTGTGAACTGCGAATCAACATTCCTTCCTTGCCTTCCCGAAGCATGTTGCCCTGCATGCCGTCTGTACCGAGCCCTGATCTTAGTTGGTCAAGATTGATATTGGGTGCCATACCGACGCGATTATTAGCATTTGATGAAGGATTATGAACGAATTGAAGTTTGTATTTTTTGAGTAAAGAAAGATCCGCTTCGCTGATGTGCAGTCCGTGAATAATCATGGCGTTTTCATTCAACAAGTCAAATTTTTCCAGACGTTTCAAAACAGAAGCATAGCCTTTTTTTATTGCATCTTCTTCATCAGCTTTATCTTCGGAAACATGAATGTGAATACCCCAGGATTTCAAGGGCTCAACTGACTGTCGAATTTTGTGCAAAGAATCATCGGACAAAGTAAATGAGGCATGCAGACCAATCAACGGATGGACATATGGATTATCTCCATATTTCTGCACTGCAGCAATGTTTTCCTGCAAACTTGCTTCGAATTTTTCTGGACCGTTACGGTCAGTAATTTCAAAAGCAACGCTGGAATTCATCCCAAACTTTTCGGCACTTTCTGCCAGTAAGGTCAAAGAACCTTCTATGAATGAAGGACTGCAATGATGGTCGATGACGGTTGTTGTGCCGGCCTTGAGGGAGTCCAGCAATCCAGATTCAAAGCAGGCCTGTGTTGAATCACGATCCAGCGCAAGATCCATCTTCCACCAGACTTCCTGCAATATTTCAGTAAAATTAGTCGGATTCCCTTTGGGTAGAGGCATCCCCACCGCCAGCGCGGAATAAAGGTGATGATGTGCGTTAATCATGCCCGGTAGAGCAATTTTATCGTGCAAATCATGCACAACATCAAAACTGCCGGACGGTTTGTCTTTACCAACACTTTCGATACTCTCGCCTCCTATTGCAACAAAAGCATTTTCAATGAAGGCCGGTTCATTACAGGGATTTATAATGTTTAAATTTTTCAGTAATGTTTTTTTCACAATAATCACTTTAACAAAATTGTAGCTTGATGCTGGCTATCATATTGGATTTGGAAGTTTCAATCAATACTACTAGGTACTCTTTTAATTAACAAATTCTTTAGATGTTCTGCAAAAAAATCATACCATGCATCTTCCGGATGCACGCCGATTTTAAGGATCCAAATTTTTTGCAGCAGTTCAGGAAACTGCCTGAGTTTTACTGCATCTTTTTCAGTAGTTATTATTAAATCAGGTTGTAGCTGCTCCTGCATTTTTAGAATTTTCTCTACATCTTTAAAGGTATAATCGTGATGATCAGGAAACTCAATTTCAGCGATGATCTCAGCACCATATTTTTTTACCATACTTTTTAAGCCGGCAGGATTTGCTATACCTGAACTGAGGAACACACGCTTTGCTTTCAATTCCACTATGTTATATTCTATTTCCTCATCCAAACGGGACAAACACTCTACTTCAAAATTGAATTTAATAACAGGACAAGTTACTTTCAAGTCATGTTTCAGCATCTGTAGAACGTCACCTGAAGAAGCCAGATTAGCTTTGGTAATAATAATTGCATCTGCACGAATCCACTGATTTTCCGGTTCCCGCAAGACTCCCAGCGGCAGCAGTGAGTGCTGGCCAAAACCTTGCTCTGCATCAATCAAAAGCAGATTCAAATCCCGGTGCATTGCTAAATGCTGAAAGGCATCATCCAATACCAACACATCTGGCTGGTCCAGTTCTTCTGCCATTTTTGAGGTAGAAGTACGGGAACTGCCCACATATACAGGAACTTCCGGATTTCGCTGTGCGAGTAAAAAAGCTTCATCACCAAAAAAACGTGGGTCAATTGTGATATCTTCGCAGTAGCGCAGGCGCTGCCCTTCAATTTTGCCCTTCCTCCGGTAGCCGCGGGTAAGAATGACAGGTCGAGTATTTTGTTTCTGCAACTCCTTGACTAGAAAATCTACAACAGGAGTTTTTCCGGTTCCGCCTACAGTTAAATTGCCGACTGAAATTACCGGAACTGTTGCTTGATATGTTTTCAGCCAGGATTTTTTGTATGCCTGGATTCGCAGTAAAACTAGGGCTTTGTAAATTAGTGAGATAATTAACAGTGGGGCTTTTAAAAAAATATTTGAAACAATCATGGCACTAAAATTGGTGTTTTTCTAACACGCCCCAGTTCAGATAGTTGCGGTAATTTTTGAATGTCTTCTGCTAAAACACGAGTCGGAGTAACAAAGACCAGTACATGATCAAAGCTCTTATTTGTTCCACTTGTACTGAAGAACGGCCCCACTAAGGGCAGATCTTTAAAAAACGGAATTCCGGACTGATTTTGAGCGGTTTTGTTTTTGATCAACCCACCCAGTAAAAAAGGCTGTCCATCTTTCACAAAAATCTGTGTTTGCGCCCGCTGCGTATTGATTGGAGGAATTCCGTCAATACTTGAACCTTCTACGGGACTACTGGTTTCTGCATAAACTTTCAGCCAGATCCGGTTATTGCTTTCGTTATCACTGTCTTCAATTAAGCGTGGAGTAACCCTGAGTGTGATACCGGTTTTCAATTCCTGCAGGCTGCTCGTTTTTTCGGTGGTGATTTTAATGTGGAGCACCGAACCGCTGTTCATTTCTGCTTCTACATTATTTAGTGTGACCACAACCGGACGGGACAGCATTCGCCCCTTTCCCTCACTTTGCAGCATTCGCAACACAGCGTCTACCCGCAAGGCACTGGAAGCAGCGCCTGTTCCTAAAGAAAAACCTGAGGAGAAAGGACCCTGATCTGAAACGATGACTGTACCGTCAGTGGAAACACTTTTTCCTCTGAATTCTAAACCAAGTTGACGTGAATGTGTTTCACTGGTTTCAAAGAGATGCGCCTCTATCCTGATTAAGGGTAAAGGGCGGTCCCAAATATGTACCAGTTTTTCCATCCACTCTACGTGAGCTTTACTACCTTCCAGGATTAATGCGTTGCCAAGAAAGTCCGGGATTATCTGGGGTCGCAGCAAAGGGATTTCAGTTTCGTCCTCCAACCTCTGTTGCAGGGCTTTTTTTAAACTTTCCTCGACACCCGGAATTGTTAGTTTCTGGCCGCTACTTTGTATAGCCTGTGATCCCACACTTAAGTATTTCAGTGGCAGACGTACAATTTTACTTTCAGGAATAAGCTGCAAATCTTCAGCTTCAACTTCAGCTTCAATTTCAGTTGTTGCAGTGAAAGGCTCAGGAATGGTCGTTGTTAAGTCCTGAGACTCATAATCCCATTGCTGGACTAGTTTAATTGCCAAACTGACAGAGTTCTCCGCACCTCTTAAAATTAATAAATTTGCAGTTGGATATGAGTCATCTACAAGTCTAATTTCCTGAATATTTTTTCTAACCTCAACCAAAAAAGTGTGAACTTGTTCAGGACTGATATTCTTGAGGGGCACGGACTTAGTCACAAATTGAGGGTCTTGAGTCCATGCTAAAACATGTTGTCCAGGATAATAAACCGCTATTGCATTCTGGCGTCGAGCTAAATCGAAGATTGCTTCTTCAACGGATGAATAATTCAAATTTCGAATTACTTTCCGTTTCTTTAAATGTTCTGCCTGAAAGTGCACGGCAAGTTGTCCGGTTTCAGCCAACTCTCGCAGTATCTTCTCTAATAAAACCGGTGTTTTAAGAACTTTTCTGAAAGGTCGATAACGCCATGCATCTGTCCTTAAGACAATTCTGTGCCGATTCTGCCGGGTTACCAAAGTCAAATCGTGGCGGCTAAGCAGCAGGCTCAGGATTGTTTCAGGATTACTGCCGCGTATTTTGTTGATTTCCGCAACACCTGTGACTGCAGGATCGATCTGAATATTTTCTGGGTTACGGGCAAAAACCTGAAAAAACTTTTTCAGCACTTCTGGTATTGTTGCTGATACTTTTGCAGATATTGTTATTCCGGACTCCCCCGTTTGTTTCCAACTTATTCCAGATTCTGCACCAATTGCAGCAAATCTTGCTACTAAGAAAATAATAATGAATAATGGCCATTTTTTCATTACCCTCGCCCCGGTTTTTGCAGCCAGTATTATTGGCTGATTAGTAACGCAGAAAATTCGGCCTGTTACTGAATACAACTATTTTCTGAATAACTCAAGTGCAGTAATTTTCCGGAGCCTCAGGTGTTTTAAGAAAATGTATTGTCAATTCTGGTATTATGAATTAAATTTTCACGCAGAGTCTACAGTCAGAATGAAGAAAATATTGGTATTATTTAACCTTTACAAAAAGGGAAGTTATGGGAAAGTTGATTAGACGGCCAGATCTTTGGGTCACTTTAGCGTTTTTTTTGTTGATGATACCTGCAGAACAGCTGGAACTATTTTCTGCGCTGGAAAACTGGTCACTGGGTAACCGGCATATTGTCCGTCTCAACACTTTGGATGGAGAACAAACTCAGTTTGCATTTGACGAAATTGTGATTGTTGACACTGAAGAGCAGTTCTTTGATGAATATGGTAGCTGGCCGCTTAAACGTTCGGATATTGCCAAGTTAACCACGAACTTAAAAAGACTTGGCGCAAAAGTAATTGCTCTGGATATGCTGATGGATTTTCCTAACGGTTATGATGAAGATCCTATTCTTGCAGAAGCAATGGAAAAAACAGGAAATACCATTGTAGTAGCACAACTGGATTTTGCCAGTGATGGCAAGTTAAAAGGTATTAATTATCCAACTGAAACCCTCAAAGCAGCAGCCGAAAGCGGTTATACTAATCACACCATGATTGGCGACAAACTCTCACGGCTACGTTTCTTTCCTGATCATATTAAGGAGCACAATGTTTGGCCTTTTGCTGTAAAAACGCTGGCCATGTACAAAGGAGTTGAGCCAAAACTGCAAAACGGACAGCTCATAATCGGAGATATTAGTGTACCTTTGGATCCTTTTAATGATTTGTGGATAGACTTTCCTTTACTACCACCGGCAGCAACATTTTTGGCAAAAGATACACCTGCAGGGATTTCTGCAGCAGAAGTTTTGCTGGAACTTGAAGGTATTCCGGATGATGAGTGGGCAGAAGAAACAGAGGAATTGCAGGAACTGATTGCAGGTAAGATAGTTCTGGTAGGTGACACTTCCGAAGTTTCCCATGATATTTTTACCAGCCCTATTGGAGAAGTATACGGAATTGAGTTTCTTGCAGATACGATCATGACATTGATGAAGAATGCGCCTATTCGTCCTGCCAGTAATACAACTGAATTGCTGGTTCTTTTGATTTTGTTGATTTCATTTTTACTGATAGCACAACTGCCGAAATTTGAAAATCTTATGTTTTTGTTGATCATTGCGGTATATATGATTTTTGCAGTTTATATGTATGTCTATCATGGAGTGGCTTTCTCCATGAGTTATGTTTTGATTGCCTGTGTGTTGAGTACTGTGAGTATTAATCTCTACCTGTTTATGATGGAGCGCAAGCAGAAAGGCTTCATCAAAGGTGCATTTTCTCAGTATCTTTCGCCAACTGTTATTGATCAAATTGTAGCAAATCCCGATATGTTGAAACTCGGTGGTGAGAAACGTGAAATGACTCCGTTTTTTTCAGATATCCAGGGGTTTTCCACTATTTCCGAAGGACTGACTCCCGAAGAGTTGGTGCAGCTGCTGAATGAGTACCTGACTGCAATGTGTGATATTATCTCGTCTTATCATGGTACTGTCGATAAATTTGAAGGAGATGCAATCATTGCTTTTTGGGGAGCACCTCTAGATCTGCCAAACCACGCCACAATTGCTTGTTATGCAACACTTGATATGCAGCAGCGCAATGAAGAAATGCGAAAAACACTGCTTGAGCAAAAGCGACCGATGCTTTATACACGGATGGGTTTGAACAGCGGTCCGGTTGTGGTAGGCAATATGGGTTCAGCAGAACGTATGGATTACACCATGATGGGCGACGTAGTAAATTTGGCTGCCAGACTTGAAGGTGCAAATAAATTTTATAAAACCTACTCCATGATTTCAGGCAGTACCTATGAACTGACAATAGAAGATGTCGATACCCGTCAGCTGGATATAATTCGGGTGGTGGGTAAAAAAGAACCAGTACCTGTTCACGAGCTGCTGGCTCGTAAAAATGAAACAAGCGGAGAAATGAGCGGTGTGGTTGAACAATACCTGAAAGGGCTGAAGTTGTATCAGGATAGAAATTTTGTGGATGCAATTAAGGAGTTTGAAAAAGTTTTAGTCATTGATGCTGAGGACGGTCCCTCGCAGACCTATGTCAAACGTTGCGGTATGTTCCTTGAAACACCTCCCGAAAAGGATTGGGATGGTGTTTTTACATTTACAGAAAAAGGCTAAAATAGTTTATCAATGAAACAACGTCTTGATCGACTGCTGGTAGAGCAAAAACTTGCGCCTTCTCGTGAAAAAGCACAGGCGTATATTATGGCGGATAAGGTAAGAGTAAATGGGCAGCCTGCGGGTAAATCAGGCCGTATGATTAGTGTCGATTCCAAACTGGAAGTTTTAGGAAAGGATCAGCCTTTTGTGAGTCGTGGGGGTGTAAAACTTCAAGCTGCTCTTGATCATTTTGGCCTTAATCCTACGGGTTTGGTCGCACTGGACATTGGAGCTTCGACCGGCGGATTTACTCACTGTTTAATTCTTGCGGGTGCAGAAAAAGTATTTGCTGTTGATGTTGGTTATGGGCAGCTTGCCTGGGAATTACGGCAGCATCAAAGCGTGGTCTCACTGGAACGTACAAATATTCGTCACTTGGAATTTGAACGTCTAGGCGAATATGTAGATCTGGTGGTTATTGATGTTTCTTTCATTTCTCTGCGTTTGATTTTTCCAAAAGCTCTGGAGTTTCTTAAGCCGGCAGGATCTTTAGTAGCGCTGGTTAAACCACAATTTGAAGCAGGAACAGATGAAGTAGGCAAACGTGGTAAAGTGAGTGATTCAGCGGTACAGGCAAGAGTTCTGGAAGACCTGAAAGCTGAAGCACAAGCAATTGGTTTTATTGTTTCAGGTCAGACAAAATCCTCAATTGTAGGAAAAAAAAGTGGTAACGAAGAATTTTTTCTGTGGCTGCAAAAACCTTAATAAACAAATCCAAATAACTCATGAAAAATGATCATTCTGTACTTGAACTTCCGGTAGAAACTCTACTTCGTGTTTCTCTGCAGCAGATTGTTTCGAATCCACAACAACCTCGTAAACATTTTCCACAAAAATCATTGGATGAGTTGGCTCAGTCAATCCGGGCTCAGGGAGTGCTGCAACCCCTAGTTGTCCGCAAGCACCCAAGTATAGACAATTACTATGAACTGGTTGCCGGGGAGCGACGCTGGCGGGCCTTAAAACAACTTGAGGTACCTCAAGTTCCAGTAGTCTTGCGGCAGGTTGGTGATGATGAAATGCTGGAAGTGGCTCTGCTGGAAAATATCCAGCGTGAAAATCTGAGTGTAATTGAAGAAGCTCAATCTTATCAGGACCTGTTGCAAAGATACGGCTACACACAGGAAGAACTGGCCCAGAGAATAGGTAAAGATCGTTCTACAATTGCAAATCAGATGCGCTTACTGCAACTTCCATCTGCTCTGAAAAATGACCTCGAAACCGGTCGCATCAGTGCAGGACATGCTCGCTCGATTTTGTCACTACCGGATGCAGTTTTTCAGCTGGAAATGCGGGAGCGTCTTTTACTGAACTCCTGGTCGGTACGTGAAACAGAACGTCAGGTCAGGCTGAAACTGGATAATCTTGCGCTCAGTCCGGAAAAACAGGACATTGATTTTATTGCAACTGATGGATCTGAACCCAAAATTTCCAAAGAAGAATCTGACATGCAGTTAAAAAGTTTGGAAGAAGAGCTTCAGCGTTGCCTGAGAACCCGTGTGGAGATAAAATTCCATGAAGGCAAAGGCCAGTTCAAAATTGATTATTTTTCGTTGGAGGAATTTGAACGGTTATATGATTTGTTGATTAGAGATTAAAATTTGAACTAAGTTTTGCTGCATGGTGTTGTAAATAAAAAATTTATTTACTAATTTATATTCTTCTAGTAAAATTAAAGGTCGATCGTAATTTTGGTATGAAACCAGAATTATTAGCATGAGGTAAACGTTATCAAATTATAGGAGTTATTATGAGGCTTGGATCTACTACTACTCTCGCCAGAGGCGTCACATCTGCTGCTTCTGTTTCTACCACCGAGCGGCTGGTATTTATTAAAAAAGTCTACAGCCTGCTGGCAATGTCAATGGGGACTGCGGCAGTTGGAGCATATGTGGGCTCTGGGCCGCTTTTGCTTTTAGTGGCACAAAACATGATGATGTTTTTCATCCTGCAGTTCGCACTGATCCTCTTTGCCTCTTTTGCTGCACGAAAACCGGGCCTGAACATGGTAGCACTTTTTAGCTTCACCTCTGTTTCAGGTTTAACTCTCGGCCCTTTGCTGTACAGAGTTGGGCCCTCAATTGCTGCGGAAGCATTCGCTCTGACAGCGATCACCTTTGCCGGTCTATCGCTGTACGTGGTTTTCTCGAAAAAAGATTTCAGCTTTATGTCCGGTTTCCTGATAACCGGACTGATTGTAGTCATCGCAGGCGGAATACTGAATATCTTTATCGGAAGTCCAATTATGCACTTTGTGATGTCCGGAGCAAGCGTCTTACTGTTTAGTGGTTTTATTCTCTATGATACTTCGAATATCTTACGCTATTACGGAACGGATGAATATGTTTCCGCTACACTGGCCTTGTATCTTGACGTCCTGAATTTGTTTATTGCGCTTTTGAGTATTCTGGGCATTATGAGCGATGATTAAAAAAGTGTAGCACCGGGGCGAAAAATTAGGCTAAAAAATCGGTTTCTTTTTTCAGTCCCCAACTCTCTAAATTGAACCCGGAACTTCTGAGTTCTTTCCTCAAATCGAAATTTGCTGGTCTAACAAGTCTGCTTAAATAGAGTAATATCTGCCTGAATAAGGTTGTTATTACTCTTTCCAGTTAGTCCAATCTGAAGAGTGATTTCGAGTCTTTCAAGCAGAATATTTAAGAAAATTTGTTTTTAATGAAAAATATGTTTGCTTTTATTTATAAAAAGAAATATATTAAGGGGTTAGATTTGACGAAGCCGTATTTTGCGCTAAAATAATCAAAACCCCCCTCCACAAGAGACTTGGCAGAGATCCAGATGCGAAATGTCCAGTTAGACATTTACCCTATTTTTTCAAGAGACGGAAAACACTGGAAGAGTGCCACCAGAGAATAGCACGGATAAATACTGTTTTTAACAGTATCCGGATTGTGTGAAAAAATCATTCTGCAGAGAATAGTTTAGCAATGAAATTAATATTTCGTTTTTCTATTGCAGTTATTAAGATCAACAACAACCCTAACCAAAGTCAGTTCATATGCCTTCAACATTAGAAAATCGCCATCGTATCCGGAGATCTTTTGGAAGCCTCACTGCTCCGATAAAAGTTCCTCACTTGTTGAAAGTTCAATTAGATTCTTTTGAACGCTTTCTTCAACGCGACGTGCCGCCTGACCAGCGGGAAGACAAAGGCCTTGAAGCCGTATTCCGCTCAGTGTTTCCAGTTTCTGATTTTAGTGGGTCATCCACTTTGGAATACGTTCATTACCGCCTTGGTGATCCAAAATATTCTGTTGAAGAATGCCGGGTTCGGGGGGTGACTTTCGCTTGTCCGGTACGGGCAGCTTTGCGTCTGATCGTATGGGAAAAGGATACCGAGTCAGATGTAAAACACATTCGAGATATCAAAGAGCAGGATATTTATTTAGGTGAACTACCACTGATGACCCCCACAGGTTCTTTTATTATCAATGGAACAGAACGTGTAATAGTCAGTCAAATGCACAAAAGCCCAGGAGTTGTCTTTACTCATGACAAAGGTAAAAGCCATTCCAGTGGTAAGTTGCTTTATTCTGCAAGAGTGATTCCTCAACGCGGCTCCTGGCTTGATTTTGAGTTTGACGCAAAGGACGTACTTTATGTACGCATTGACCGTCGCCGAAAATTTCATGCAACTGTACTGTTGAGAGCCTTAGGTTATACAGAAGATCAGCTTTTGGAATATTTTTATCAGTTTGAAAAGCTAGATTTAAGCGAAGTAAAGGCTGGTGAGGATCCTGAAATTCAATCCTATTTTCGCGTAATGGATCCTGAAATTATTCTAAACCAGCGCCCGCTACTACCAATAGCAGACCCAAAAACAGGCGAAGTTCTGGTAAAAGCAGGACAGCGGATAAATAAGCGTTTGTTAAAAAAATTAGAGAAAGCAAAAATCAAGCGCATCAATGCGACGCTCACTGAACTGAAAGGACGTATCCTTGCCCGAACAGTGTTCAAGGATAACAGTGAAGAAATATTGATTCCGTGTAACACCCCTCTGACTGCCGAGTTATTGACCACATTAGTCGAAAATGGAGTTAAAGAAGTAGATTTGTTACACATTGGTCCCCAAAATGTGGGCTCTACCCTGCGCGACACACTGGAGTTGGATAAAGTTACTTCTGCAGAGCAGGCATTGATTGAACTATACAAAAAAATGAAGCCGGGTGATCCACCTACTTTGGAATCTGCCCAGTTGATGCTGCAGAATTTTTTCTTCAAAGGAGAGCGTTACAGCCTTTCCAGTGTCGGACGTTTAAAAATTAACGAAAAATTAGGACTTGATGATCCGCTGGATACCACTGTGCTTAGTAATGAAGATATTCTGAAGACAGTCAAATATTTGCTTGAGCTCAGAGAAGGTCATCCTAACAGGATGATTGATGATATTGACCACTTGGGCAACAGGAGGGTTAGAAGTGTTGGTGAGTTGCTGGAAACTCAATTTCGGATTGGACTGGTCAGGATGGAGCGAACCATCAAGGAGCGGATGTCCCTGCAGGATTCTGAAACAATGATGCTGCACGATATTGTAAATGCAAAACCTGTTGCAGGTGCGATTCACGAATTTTTTGGCAGCAGCCAACTTTCACAATTTATGGATCAAACGAATCCGCTTTCAGAAATCACACATAAGCGTCGCTTGAGTGCCTTAGGTCCAGGAGGTTTAACTCGGGAGCGTGCAGGTTTTGATGTCCGCGATGTTCATTCATCGCATTATGGTCGAATTTGTCCTATTGAAACTCCGGAAGGGCCAAACATTGGTTTGATTGCCTCACTGGCAACATTTGCCAGAGTCAATGATTTCGGTTTTATTGAAACTCCTTACCTGAAAGTCGAAAACGGTGTAGTTACAGACAAGGTGGAATACCTTTCTGCAATTGAGGAGGAGAAATACAGTATTGCACAGGCCAATGCAAAGTTAGACAAGAAGAAAGCCTTTATCAATGACTTTATTACCTCCCGGGTCGGCAGTGACTTCAGCATGGTAATGAAAGAAAATATTGATTATATTGATATTTCTCCACGTCAATTAGTTTCAGTTGCAGCTGCAATGATTCCTTTTCTGGAGCATGATGATGCAAATCGGGCACTGATGGGGTCCAACATGCAGCGCCAGGGTGTACCTCTGGTAAAACCTAAAGCTCCACTTGTTGGAACCGGGATTGAGCATCAGGCAGCACTTGATTCTGGAAGCTGCGTTGTCGCCAGTCGTTCGGGGGTAGTGGATGATGTTGATGCCGGAAGAGTAGTGATTCAGGCAGATGTTGATCTTTCAAGTGAAGATGAAATTGTCCCGGCAAACGTTGACATTTACCATCTGATAAAATATCGCCGCTCAAACCAAAACACCTGTATCAATCAGCGTCCGATTGTAAAAAAAGGAGATATTATTAATGCTGGTGATGTGATTGCGGATGGTTCATGTACAGAAAATGGTGAACTGGCTCTGGGGCAAAATATCAATATTGCCTTCATGCCATGGCGTGGATATAACTATGAGGATTCAATCATGGTTTCTCAACGATTGATGCATGAAGATACTTTTACTTCTGTACATATAGATGTTCTTGATACTGTTGCCCGTGATACCAAATTGGGTAAAGAAGAAATTACCCGCGATATCCCAAATGTGAGTGAAGAAGCGCTCAAAAATCTTGATGAGAGCGGAATTATTGCAGTTGGAACCAGTGTCAGTTCAAATGATATTCTGGTTGGAAAAGTAACACCTAAAGGTGAAACGCAACTCAATCCGGAAGAAAAACTACTGCGGGCAATTTTTGGTGAAAAAGCAGGAGATGTCCGGGACACATCACTTCGGGTCCCTCAGGGAGTAGATGGAGTAGTGACAAATGTTGTTGTTTTCAACCGCGAAGGCGTTGAGCGTGATGAACGAACCAGGCAGATTGAGCAGGAACTTTTGGCGCGTAATGAAAAAGATCACAACGACGAAATTCGTATTGTTCACAGTAATTTGGTAAACAGGATTCTTTCTGTGGCAGACAAAAAACCTCTGACTGCAGACGTACTGTCCATTCAAGGAGAATTGCTTGCCTCAAAAGGCACAAAAATTAGTAATGAAGTACTTCAGAATATTCCCTTAAAATCTACAGAGGGTATCCAGATTACTGATAAAAAGTTAAATTTGAAAATTGGAACATTTGTTCGTAATGCTCTCCAGCAAATGTATTTGCTGGAAAATGTTTACCAGGACCGTTGTGAGAAAGTTTCCAAGGGTGATGATTTGCCTCCTGGAGTTATCAGAATGATAAAGGTTTTTATCGCTATAAAACGGAAGCTCTCAGTAGGTGATAAAATGGCCGGTCGTCATGGCAATAAGGGGGTTGTTTCAACTATTCAACCGGTTGAAAATATGCCTTATATGGAAGACGGCTCACCAGTAGACATTGTGCTTAACCCACTTGGTGTTCCTTCGAGAATGAACGTTGGGCAGGTGCTGGAAACACATTTAGGTCGGGTAGCAAAAGGCTTGGGTAAGAAGGTTCAAGAATTTCTGGAACAAAATAAGCCTGCCAAGCAAATACGGGGTTTTCTGAACAAAGTCTATGATAGTGAGCTGGCTAAGAATCATTTTGATTCAATGGATGATGAGACGTTTTTGGAGTTTGTACAAAAATACAAGCCAGGTATCCACATGGCCACTCCTGTTTTTGATGGTGCGGAAGAATCAGATATTCACCGTATGGCAGAAATGGCTGGATTATCAAAATCCGGACAAGTCTGGCTTTATGACGGCATGACAGGAGAGCGCTTCAGTCAGAAAGTGACCGTAGGTTATGCTTACATTTTGAAGCTGCATCACTTGGTGGACGAAAAAATACATGCCCGTTCCATTGGTCCATACTCGCTGGTAACTCAACAACCACTTGGCGGTAAGGCACAATTTGGCGGACAGCGTTTTGGAGAAATGGAGGTCTGGGCATTGGAAGCCTATGGTGCAGCCTATACACTTCAGGAATTGTTGACAGTCAAATCGGATGATGTACATGGCCGGAATAAAATATACGAATCAATTGTCAAAGGTCGACATCAGTTGGAAACAGGCATTCCGGAATCATTTAAAGTGCTTATCAGTGAACTGAAAAGCTTGTGTCTGAATATTGAGTTGCTCCAAAAACCTGTTGAAGATGAAGATGAAGATGAAGATCTTTTGGAGGAACAGCAAACGGCACAGATTACCGAAGATGTCACCGTTAAACCGGAACAGCAGGAAGAAAGTTCAGCAAGTCCGGATGATTCTCCTCAAGAAACTGAGGAAGTTGAAGAAACAGTATAAATTTTGATAATCATAAATCTATAACCCACAATCAGCAACTTAACATGGCATTCAGAGACTTGTTTGAAATTGCAGAAAATCCAAAAAATTATTCCGCAGTACGGATTAAAATTGCCACTTCTGATGAAGTAACATCTTGGTCTTTTGGAGAAGTTCGAACCTCCGAGACTATTAATTACCGGACTTTTAAGCCCGAACGAGATGGGCTGTTTTGTGGAAAAATATTTGGTCCAGTTCATGATTATGAATGTATTTGTGGAAAATACAAACGCATGAAACATCGTGGAATTACCTGTGAAAAGTGTGGCGTGGAGGTTATAGAATCCAAGGTACGTAGAGATCGAATGGGCAATATCAAACTTGCCTGTCCTGTCTCTCATGTTTGGTTCCTCAAAGGTGTTCCCAGCCGGATTGCAACTATTCTGGGTATGATGTTGAGAGACTTGGAGCGTGTGCTTTACTTTGATGCCTACATCGTACTTACTCCTGGAGATTCTGAACTTGAAGTTCTGGAACTGGTTGAAGAAGACCAGTATCGTGAATTGGAAGAAAAGCACCCGGAGCTGGAGTTGGGAATGGGCGCAGAAGCAGTGCAGACACTTTTACGCAGGATAGATTTAACTGAGCTCGAAAAACAGCTGCAGGTAGATATGCGGGAAGTAAACTCTGAAACACACCGCAAACGGATTGCTAAGCGGCTCGGTGTCGTCAGCAAATTATTGCAGTCCGGAAACGCCGTAGATTCAATGATCATTGATAATTTACCCGTACTTCCTCCGGAATTACGACCTTTGGTTCCACTTGAAGGCGGGCGTTTTGCAACAAGTGATCTCAACGATTTGTACCGTCGTGTGATACACAGAAATAACCGTCTCAAACGACTGATTGACTTACGGGCACCAGGCATTATTGTCAAAAATGAAAAACGCATGCTGCAGGAATCTGTGGATGCACTTTTTGATAATGGTCGTCGAGGTCGTCCAATGGTTGGTTCAAATAAGCGTCCGCTTAAATCTATCAGTGATATGCTTAAAGGAAAGCAGGGACGTTTTCGTCAAAATCTACTTGGTAAACGTGTCGATTATTCTGGTCGAACTGTGATTGTGGTTGGACCTGAACTTAAACTCCATCAGTGCGGTTTACCTAAAAAAATGGCTTTGGAACTCTTCAAGCCTTTTATCTTTAACAAACTGATTGATTATCAGGAAATCCACACAATCAAAAATGCAAAAAAAGTTCTTGAAGAAAATCCACCTGAAGTCTGGGCTATTCTTGAGGAAGTAGTTAAAGAACATCCAATTTTACTAAACCGTGCACCAACTCTTCACCGTCTTGGTATTCAGGCTTTTGAACCAGTTTTGATTGAAGGAAAAGCTATTCAGTTGCATCCACTCGTTTGTACTGCCTTCAATGCTGACTTTGATGGTGACCAAATGGCGGTTCATGTTCCCCTTTCAGTAGAGGCACAGCTCGAATCAAAAATTCTGATGATGTCAACAAACAACGTGCTTTCTCCTGCAAACGGGAAACCGATGATGACACCAACTCAGGATATGGTGCTGGGACTGTACTGGATTACCAGAGAACGTGAAGGTGCGCTTGGAGAAGGTAAAATATTCTCTAATCGTGATGAAGTTCAGGTTGCATACGAACACGGCAGTGTGGACCTGCATGCAAAAATCAAAGTGCGCTTAGCAAAAGTAACAGAAGCAGAGAGTGCAGACAAAAAAACAAATACTGTAATCAGCAGACCAATTGTGGATTCAACAGTTGGCCGCATCATACTTTCAATGGTGATTCCGGAAGAGGTTCCGTTTGCATCAATCAATGTTCATTTGAAGAAAAAACAAATGGCAGAACTGGTTGACGAATCCTACCGAAAAGCTGGCAGTATAAAAACTGTTAAGATGCTGGATGATCTTAAAAAATTAGGCTATTTCTATGCAACAAAGGCCGGGTTTTCAATCGGCATGGATGACATGGTGATTCCTAAAGAAAAGTCTGTTCTTTTGAAAAAGGCACAGGGGGATGTCAATAAAATTAATATTCAGCACCAGGATGGTTTAATAACCGATGGAGAACGATACAACCAGGTCATCGATATCTGGGCACGGACAACAGAAAGAATTGCTGATAAAATGTCTGCCGGACTTTCTGACGAAATCATTGATGAAGAAGGTGTACACAAAGTGAATTCGATCTTCATGATGGCAGATTCCGGTGCCCGAGGTAGTAACCAGCAAATGAAGCAGCTGGCCGGTATGCGTGGTTTAATGGCCAAACCTTCTGGTGAAATTATAGAAACTCCAATTCACGCAAACTTCCGTGAAGGTCTTAATGTGCTGGAATATTTTATTTCAACTCACGGTGCCCGCAAAGGATTGGCTGATACAGCACTGAAGACTGCAAACTCAGGATACCTGACTCGACGCTTGGTGGATGTTGCTCAGGACAGTGTCGTTTTGGAAGATGATTGCGGCACACTGGATGGTATTGAAATGACTGCTTTGATCGAATCAGGGGAGATCATTGAACCGCTTGGTGACAGGATCTTAGGTCGTGTTTTGCTCGAAGATGTTATCAACCCGGATGTTGAAAATGAAATTTTGATACCTGCAGGAACTCTGATCGAGGAATTGGAAAGAGATATTATTGCAAATTCCAGGACTGAAAAAGTCCAAATTCGGTCTGCCTTAACCTGTATGACTGAACAGGGTGTCTGCAGGAAATGCTATGGTCGAGATTTATGTCATGGTGGCTTGATAAACTTGGGTGAGGCCGTTGGTGTCATTGCTGCTCAAAGTATTGGAGAGCCGGGAACACAGTTAACAATGCGTACTTTCCATATTGGTGGAACAGCAAGTCGTTCAGCTGAACAAAATAAGTGGGAAGCTGGTTTTAGTGGTGTGTTGCGTTTTGACGAGCTAAAAGAAGTAAAGAACCGTGAAGGAAATTATGTAATTCTTGGACGACGTGGAGAATCAGTAATTGTAGAGGGAGATAAGAGTGTGCCTGCAGCAAAATTAGGTGATCTGGCTAACGAAAGGGAACGTGAAAGACGTCCTCTACCGATGGGTGCAATTCTGCTTAAAAAAGAAGGAGAATATGTCGAACAAGGTGATTTGATAGCTGAATGGGACCCCTTCTCAATTCCGATAATGACAGACGTTTCTGGATTCGTAAATTTTCAGGATATCAGTGAAGGTGAAACATTTAAAGAACAGGTTGATGAAGTTTCAGGTGTCTCACGTAAGGTAATTCACGAATCACAAAGTTTGGAACAACGTCCATTGATTGGAATTTGCGACAGTAAGAAAAAAACTATTATTCGTGAGAATGATACTAAGACAGAATTCACATTGCCGATCAAATCAGAACTAGTTGTAGAAAATGGAGTAGAGGTTCATGCAGGAGATGTGCTGGCAAAAATCCCCAGGGAACTTGCTAGAAATAAAGATATTACCGGTGGACTTCCAAGAGTTGCAGAACTCTTTGAAGCACGGGTTCCAAAAGATCAGGCTATAATTACTGAGATTGACGGGATTGTTGAATTTGATTCAGATGTAAAGAAAAAACAGCGCATCCGTATCCGCCCAGAAGATGGAAAAGGTGACTCAAAAGAATATCTAATTCCACGCGGACGGCACATAACTGTACATATGGGAGAATATGTTCGTGCTGGAGATCCTTTGATTGATGGCTCTCCGAATCCGCATGATATTCTTGCAGTTAAAGGTTCAAAAGCCCTGCAGAAATATTTGGTGGATGAAGTACAGCAGGTATACCGTCTCCAGGGTGTTGGTATCAATGACAAACACATTGAAGTCATTGTTCGTCAAATGCTGCGGAGAGCATATGTTGAAGATCCAGGTGATTCGAGTTTGCTGGTAGGTCAGGAAATTGCCCGTACTGAGTTAAACCAGATCAATCGGGATTTAGTTGCTGAAGGTCGCCGTCCCGCTCGGGCAAAACCAAAACTGCTTGGTATTACAAAAGCATCGCTTAGTACAGATTCTTTCATTTCTGCAGCCTCATTTCAGGATACCACTAAAGTCCTGACAGATGCTTCTTTGGAAGGAAAACACGATACCTTCCGGGGATTGAAAGAAAATGTTATTCTTGGTCGGCTGATTCCTGCCGGTACAGGTTTTGATGCCTTCAAGGATGTAGATTATGAACTTGGTGAAGGTGTGATAGATCCTGAAGCAATGCGTCGTGCTGCAGATGAAGCAGCTAGAGCAGCAATGGAACGTGAACTTGCTGAAGCCGAGAAAAATAAAAAAACTGAAGAAGTTGTTGTTGAAGAAATAGTTCCTGAAGCAGCATAAAATCAGCTTAAAGCTTCATGGTTACTGATGCTTTCTTCGATAGATAAACCTCACTTTTCACATGAAATGGCGGTTCGGGACTACGAACTGGATCGCTATGGAGTGATAAATAATGCGGTTTATCAGAACTATTTGGAACACACACGCCATCTATTTTTAGAGTCACATGGCGTTATATTTGTTGATTTGTTTGAGTGCGGATACAGCCCGGTGATAACTAAGGCTGAATTAGAATATCGCAGCTCATTGAAAAGTAGAGATGAATTTGTTGTTAACCTGCAGTTGGCAGTTCTGTCCAAGGTTAAGTTTGTGTTTCTGCAAGAAATCCTGAGTTTGCCTGAAAAAAAACTGATTATCAGTGCAAAGATTACCGGTACCATCCTCGATTCTTCCGGACGGCCTTGTTTTCCAGATTCTTTTCAAGAATTACGCTCTTTCCTCACCCACAATATTAAATCTGTACAATAGAGAATATTTTGATTTCAGAAAAACAACGCTCTGCTGAAGCTGCCTGCGAATATGTCAAAGATGGGATGATCGTGGGACTTGGAACTGGCTCGACTGCAGAGTTTGCAGTTAAAAAACTTGGTGAACGTGTCCGGGAAGGTTTGTCAATAAGAGGTGTTCCCACCTCGGATTCAACCCGAGAACTGGCAGAATCTGAAGGTATTCCACTGATTGATTTCTCTGAGACAATGTACATAGATTTAACAATTGATGGTGCAGATGAAATTGATGCAGAATTAAACATGATCAAAGGTGGAGGTGCGGCCTTGCTCAGGGAAAAAATTGTTGCTTCTGCATCAAGAGAAGAAATCATTATCGTCAGTGGAGCAAAGCTGGTAGCGCAGTTGGGTGCATTTCCATTACCTGTGGAAGTAATTCCATTTGGTTGGCAAATCGTTTTTAATCAACTGGAATCAATGCAGGGAAATCCTGAACTAAGACTAAAGCAGGGGCAACCGCAACTTACAGACCAGGGTAATTTTATAATTGATTGTCATTTTAGGAAAATTGAAAATGCAGAACAGCTCGAAATAAATCTGAACATGTTGCCGGGAGTGGTAGAGAGTGGTTTGTTTATCAAGCTCTGTACACGGATGATTTTGGCAGATGGAGAGCAAATAATAATAAAAAATCGACCTTCAAGCTGAGTCAAAGAAGCTGGCTAGAGAGATTCCCAGCTAGACAATAGAACCTTAACAAACTATGATGGTTAGAAGATAAATTTTTTCAGTTATTTACAAATAGAAGGAGTAAAAATGACAATTAGAATAGCAATTAACGGATTCGGCCGTATCGGAAGAATGGTTGTTCGAGTGGCAAATAAAAATCAGAATGTTGAGATTGTGGCAATTAATGATTTAGTTCCGCCAGAAAATTTAGCATATCTGTTGAAATATGATTCAACTCATGGAAGATTTGCAGGCGATGTTCAAGCTGGACCAGATGCAATTCTTGTTGATGGAAAAAAAATTCAGTGTTTCTCTGAACGAAATCCAAGTGATCTGCCCTGGGCTGATTTGAACATTGATTACGTGATTGAATCCACGGGTTTATTTACTACAATTGAAAAAGCAGAAGAACACTTGAAGGCAGGAGCAAAAAAAGTTGTCCTTTCTGCACCCGCAAAGTCACCAGAGATCAAGACGCTGGTGATGGGAGTCAATAATGAAAAATATGATTCCGGTGAAGACAACATAGTTTCCAATGCCTCCTGTACAACCAACTGTCTGGCACCAGTTGTTAAAGTAATTCTCGATAATTTTGGAATTGAAGAAGGCTTAATGACTACCGTTCACTCTGTGACGTCCACCCAACCTACTGTTGACGGGCCTTCTAAAAAAGATTGGCGCGGTGGACGCGGTGGACCACAAAACATCATTCCTGCCTCTACAGGTGCAGCAAAAGCGGTAGCTCTCTGTATTCCGGAAATTGCAGGAAAATTAACCGGGATGTCTTTTAGAGTCCCAACTCCTAACGTATCTGTTGTGGATTTGACGGTCAAGCTCAGCAGGTCAACCAGTTATGAAGAAATCAATGCCTCATTGAAAGCTGCATCTGAGGGTGCACTCAAAGGTATTTTGGGTTACACAGATGAGGATGTAGTTTCCAGTGATTTTATTGGCAGCACTTTCTCCTCGATTTATGATGCCGGTGCCGGAATTGGTTTAAATGACACATTTTTCAAACTTGTCTCCTGGTATGATAATGAAATGGGATATTCCGCACGACTGATTGACCTGATTGAATACATGGAAGCGCAGGGTTAAATTTTTTCTTCTGCAGGCTGCAGGGGCAATACTTTGAACCTGCAGCTGCTCTTCTCTTGTTCTGTTCCTCACTTTATTATTCAAAGCTGGCATTTCTTTAAACTCAAAACTAATTATCAATGCACAAAGTAGAATTAAAAGAAGTAGGGCTTGATATCGGACTGGCCTTTGCCAGGCATTTTTATAAAACAGATTATCTGCACTATGGTTACTGGCCGGAGGGTTTAACGGTGGAGCCTGCAAATGTTTTTGAAGCACAGGAAAACTATGCCGACTTTTTGCTTAAGCACATTCCGGAGGGAGTAAGTTCTATTCTGGATGTTGGTTGCGGATCAGGTAAATTTTCTGAAAAACTGCTTGAAGCAGGTTATCTTGTTGACTGTGTCTCACCAAGTCCAAATTTAACCAAACATGTCAGGGAACGTCTTGGTGATCGGGTAGAAATATTCGAATGCCGCTACGAAGATCTAAAAACAGAAAAATCTTATGATCTGGTTCTGTGCAGCGAAAGTTTTCAGTATTTGCTCCTCGAAAAAGCCATGACAATGACACTGCAAATTCTCAATAATAATGGTCACCTGCTGATTTGTGATTTTTTTAAACGTGATGTTCCCGGTAAAAGTCCAGTCAGTGGTGGGCATAAAATTGAGAGATTTCTAAAATATATGCAAACTCAGTCTTTTAAGCAAATCACGGATATTGACATCACCAAAGAAACTGCACCTTCATTGGATATTATGCGTGATTTGATTCGAGAAGTAATCGCACCAACCTGGAACATAGTGGCTTATTATATGACCAGCAACTATCCCCGTTTCAGTAAATTATTCAGTTTTGTCTTTCGCAAAAAAATTGCACAAGCCAACCGTAAATATCTTTCCGGCGGTACTAGCGGTGAGCAGTTTGCTCACTTTAAAACATATCGCCTTTTCCTCTATCAACAAAATAGCTGAAGAGAGAGATTTAGAGAAATTTTTCACAACTCTACTGCTTCACAAGCAAATCTCTTCTTTTTAATATTATTTCATTTACAAAGTAATGTCTGATTCAGAGACTAAATATGCTATTCGGATGATTTTGCTTACGGCATCACTGGGTGGAATGTCGTTTCTCTCGTTCAATAACGGCTTACTGCTATCCTACTTTTCCCATTTAGGGATATCAAGCTCCACTATTTTGATATTATTGTCAATATTACCATTAACAACATTTGTCATCATAATTCCATTCAGCTATTTGTCAGATATATTTGGTAAAAAACTATTAGGTATGACAGGGATGGTTTTTTCATTATTTGGTTTTGGCATTTTAATTGGTGTTAGTTATTTACCAGATTCACTCCGAATCCTGATTGTTGGTCTTGGAATTGTAGTTTTTGGCATAGGCTCAGCAATGACCCTTGGAAACTGGTTTGCCCTGCTTCATCCTATAATTCCGGAAAAAATTCGGGGACGTTTTTTTGGACAGTTACGATTAACATGGCAATCTGTGGGTATTATCTTCACGCTGCTGGTGATATACATTTTGGAACAAAATCCCACACTTGGAATGTATCAGGCGATTTTGGCTGTCATTGCAATTCTGATGTTGATCAGGATGTTTTTTTATCAACAAATTCCTGAATTGGAAAAAAATTTTGTTAAAAAAGAAACTTTCAAAAAAAGTTTTATGAAAGTGCTGACCATACCAGGGTACCTGTCCTTTTGTGCATATTGTTTTTTGCTGACTCTTTTCACTGGTGCATGTCCGCAAATTTTTAGTTTGATTGAAAAAGATATACTGCTTTTGTCTAAGGTTGAGATTGTTTTTATTGGAAATCTATTAATTGCAGGAGCACTATCAGGATTCTTTTTAGGCGGTAGATTGGTAGACCGTTTTGGTACAAAATATGTGTTTTTGAGCTGTCATTTTGGCTTTGGAATCATTCTATTTCTTTTTTTGGGGCGAAATTTGTTTCCAGTAGAAATTCGCTTTGTTGTTGGAATATTAACGATTTTCTTTGGAATGGTACAAGCTGCCTCCAGTATTGCCATGACCTCAGAAACACTGGCCCTCATTCCTCCAAAAAACAAATCTCTGGCAACCGGACTTTGGTTCACGCTTTATAGTGGAGGCACAGGACTTTCCGGTATTTTGAGTGGACAGGCGCTTGAACTGGGACTGTTTAGTGAATCATGGATTTGGTTCGGTTACTCAATGAGCCGTTACGATGGGTTGCTGTTGCTGTTCGGTTCAATGGTACTGTTGATGACGATTACACTGGGAATGATACCATCGATGATTAATAATGCTCCTGCCGGCTGGATCCCACAAAGCTCTTAAGTTAAAAATATTTGGTGGTATCGAGAGTTTTTTTAAATTAGTGTAAGAACCAAAATTATGAATTATCGCTGGATGAATTCTCAAGAGCTTTATTAAATTCTCTGGGAATTGACTTCGCAGTTTTCACACCCAGATTTTTGAGCATCTCTGCCTGTTTGACCATGCTTCCTCTTCCCTCACTTAATCTATTGTGTGCAGTTTCATAAGACTGCTGAGCTCCTTTTATTTTTTCTCCAATTTTTATAAATTCTTCCAGAAATCCATTTATTTTTTCATAAAGTTTGCCTCCTCTTTCAAAAATTTCTTTCACATTCTGCACCTGCTTTTCCTGTCTCCAGAGTTGATTAACAATCCGCAGTGCCATCATCAAACTGGCAGGAGTGACAAGAATGATGTTTTTGCTGAATGCATCAGATGTTAAGCTGCTGTCAAGAGATTGAGCGAGAGAATAAGCCGGTTCTATCTGCATAAACATCAGTACATAATCCGGAGAACCAAATTCTTCAAAGCCTTCCTGATAATTTTTTGAAGACAAGTTTTGAATATGACTACGAACAGACAGTAGGTGTTTTTTGGCCGCAGCTTTACGTGTTTCTTCATCATCTGCAGACATATAGCTGTTATATGCTGTCAATGAGACTTTCGAGTCTGCAATCAGAATTCTGTCATTTGGCAGGTTGATGATAACATCCGGTCGCAGTTGAGTACCGTCATCTGTTTTAATCTGGATTTGTTTCTGGTAGTGTTCGCCTTCTACTAAACCGGCATTCTGCAGGCACTTCTCTAGGATCATTTCTCCCCAGTCACCCTGTTGTTTTGAGTCGCCGGTCAGTGCGGTGGTAAGGTTTTGTGCATCCTGGCTCAAAGTTGTACTGACTTCCTTAAAATGCTCAAATTCTGCTTTGATGGACGCACGTCCGCTCACATCTTCAAGGTGAAATTTCTCAACCTTTTCCTGAAAATCCTTCATTTTTGACTGAATTGGATTAAGCAGATTCTGGATACTGTCTTTATTTACTTCAGTAAATTGCTTTGCTTTTGTTTCAAAAATTTTGGCAGAAAGATTTTCAAACTCTGTTCCCATCAGTTTTTTTGCTTCTTCCAGAAATTTTAATTTTTCCCGAGATTCGTTTTCCTTAGATTCCAACCTTTCTTCCAGAGTTGCATTCGTGATCTGCAGAGTAGCAAACTGTTTTTGTTGAAATTTAAGTTCTTCTTCAATTTCCGGAATCCTGTTTGCATCCTGCTTCAGAACTGCAAATTGTTTATCAATCTCAATTTTTTCTAACAGCAAACTATCATATTTTTTCAGCAGGTCGTTGAGTGATTCATCAATGCTCTCGATTTCAGTTGCTTGCTTCGAAAGTGTATTTTTCAGATAAAACCAACTGATGAGTATACCCAGTATAATACAGAGGGTGGAGTAAAGAATGAGTGTGTAATTGATGGAATCAATGTTCATGCGGATCTTTTTTGTTGAACAATATTTGAAGTGGGTTATAGTCTGTGTCCATTACTATAACAATTGATAGAAGACTTGAAAACAATTATGGCCTTGACTAAATATTTTTTCAGATTATGATTTCTCTGTGAATGTACAGGTGCTGCTTAAATTTATGCTGTGTATTCATTTATGTCAGGATTCAGAGTTATTCTGTTTGCTCTAGTCTTTCGTACATTATAACCGTGGAGGTAAAAGATGAAATCAAAATTAACAGCAATTCTTCTGTGTTTTTTTCTGGGTGGTTTGGGAATTCACAGGTTTTATCTGGGCTACACTCTTATTGGAGTACTCCAATTGCTGACTTTAGGCGGTCTTGGGATTTGGGCAATAATAGATCTTGTCCGGCTGATCATTGGGAAATTGGCAGACGCGGAAGGCAATGATCTTAGCTAGCAAAGCACACTGACTGAGTCTACCAGTTTAGTTTTGTTGATTGGAATTAAAAAATCCTTCCAAAAACTTTCCTGTATAACTTGCCGGATTACGGCTGCAGTTTTCCGGAGTACCTTCATAGACCAAGCGGCCGCCTTTGTCTCCACCTTCAGGCCCCAGATCAATCAGCCAGTCTGCAGTTTTGATCACTTCTAAATTGTGTTCAATGACCAGCACAGTATGACCTTCATCCACCAGACTGTGCAATATTTTAAGCAACCTTGCCACATCATCGATGTGCAGTCCGGTAGTGGGTTCATCCAAAATGTAGAGTGTAGGACCATGTGCGCGGCGGGCAAGTTCTGCTGCTAATTTTAGACGCTGTGCTTCACCTCCTGAGAGGGTATTCCCGGGTTGACCCAATTTCATATAACCCAGACCAACATCTTCCAGGGTTCTGAGAATCCGTTTGATGCGCGGCTGTGCCACAAAAACTTCAACCGCTTTGCTGATTTCCATTTCAAGCACATCTGCAATTGTGTAGCCCTTAAACTTAACTGTTAGAGTTTCACGATTGTAGCGCTTGCCTTTGCATTGGTCGCACTTGACCCAGACATCTGACAAAAAGTGCATTTCAATCAGTTGGAACCCCTGTCCATCGCAGGTAGGACAGCGTCCCTCTTTTGCGTTAAACGAAAAACGACGTTTGGCAAAACCACGTTGTTTGGCTTCCGGCATTGAAGCAAAGAGGTTGCGGATTGGCTCAAGAACCTTTGCATAAGTTGCTGGATTTGAACGCGGAGTCCTTCCAATTGCATCCTGATTGATCACCATAATGGATTCAAGTTGTTCAATTCCGCTTACTTTTTTGTGCTTTCCGGGCTTGACCTGCTTTCCGTTTAATTCTTTTTCTAGAGCCCGTTGCAGAACGTCAACAACCAATGATGATTTACCTGAACCGGAAACACCTGTAACCACTGTAAAAATTCCCAGAGGAAAGTTGACATCCAGTTTTTTTAAATTATTTGCAGCTGCTCCTGAAACAGAAATTAAACTTTCCGGATTAAACTTTCTACACTTTATGGGAAGTGAGATTGATTTTTTCCCATTCATATATTGCGCAGTCAAAGTATGATGTTTGCTGGATATTTCCTGTGGACTTCCAACAGCAGAAACATTGCCCCCGTAGTGTCCTGCACCAGGACCAATATCGATAATATGGTCTGCTTCCCGGATTGTATCTAAATCGTGCTCAACGAGTATTACGCTGTTTCCGCGATTCCGTAATTGCTTCAGTGTACGGATAAGCCGGGCAGTATCTCGAGGATGCAAACCGATGGTTGGTTCATCCAGAACATAGGTTACCCCCACAAGTCCCGAACCAATTTGTGAGGCCAGTCGGATTCGCTGTGCCTCTCCTCCGGAAAGTGTGGCTGCTTTTTGGTCGAGCGTCAAATACTCCAAACCTACATTTTCCAAAAATCTAAGACGTGTTAATATTTCAACAAGTGCCTGTTCTGCAACTGTACGCTCATTTTCGTTGAGGACCCAGCTTTCAATTTCCTGACGTGCTTCCGGAACGGAGAGTTGACAAAATTGACTGATGTTCTGGTCATTAATTGTTACTGCACGATATTCTGCTTTTAAACGTTCACCACCACAATCTTCACAGAGAGGATCACGTATGCGTTGAAATTCTCCCAAGCCATCACAGCATGGACATGCACCTACATGTGAGTTAAAGGAAAACATACGTGGTGTCAATTCTTCCTGTTGAAAGAAAGACAATTTGACTTCGCTTTCCACATTTGCCGGAGTTTCAGACAAATAAATGTTTTTTCCGCTTAAGCGTCCTTCCGATTTTTGATCCTTCAAACAAATTTTCAACAAACCATGTCCACGCTGAAAAGCATTTTCAATAGCTTCTGCCAGGCGCTTTTGTTCTTCCCGTTCAATGCGCAATCGGTCAATTCCCAAAGCAACAGCAGTGTTTTTACTGAGTTTCAACTTTGATGATTTTTCCTGCCATTCATCCAGCCGGATTGCTTTTCCATTGATGTAGATTCTCACAAATCCTTCCTGTTCCAGCGAGTCAATTACATTAGCTAAATGCTTAGGATGATCAAGTAGCAGAATCTTACTAGATCCAGGTAAAAACAAGGGTGCCAGCAACTCAATTCGTTCATGCTCATAATGCTCTAAACAAAAAGCTGCTGCGCGGGTTGGGCTGTAACCAACTAAAGGTTTTCCTGTTTTTGGACAATGTGCTTTGCCAATCCGTGCAAAAAGCAAACGCAGATAATCATAGATTTCGGTCGTTGTAGCAACTGTTGAGCGTGGATTCCGACCAGTTGATTTTTGACTGATGGCAATTGCCGGAGAAAGTCCTTCAATCGAGTCCACAGGTGCTTTGTCCATGCGACCCAAAAATCGACGTGCATAGGTTGAAAGCGATTCCAGATAACGAGCCTGTCCTTCCGCGAAAATAGTGTCAAAAGCCAAACTCGTTTTGCCGGAACCGGAAACGCCGGTTATCACTGTCATTTTATTATTTGGAATCCGTACATCTATGTGCCGTAAATTATTTTTTGAGGCACCCTTGATTACGATGTCACGGGAGTATGATTTTGAAACTTTTGATTTTTCAAAATCCGCTGAATTTTCTTCAATCACCTCAGGCACTGAAATTTTGTTACTATTTTCTGCTGATTCTTGCTCCAAAACTGTTTTCAAAAACTGGCCTGTCAGTGTCATCTGCTGTGCCAAATTTTCCGGTGTTCCTTCGCAAACCAGTTCACCTCCATATTTTCCACCGCCCGGTCCGAGTTCAATCAGATGATCGGCAACCTTCAGCACATCTAAATTGTGCTCAATCACTAAAACAGTATTGCCCTGATCAACCAGGCGGTTCAGGCAGGTTAACAACAAACGAATGTCTTGAAAATGCAGGCCGGTCGTTGGTTCATCCAGAATATAAAGCGTCTTTCCGGTTGCTCTTTTTTTTAGCTCCGCTGAAATTTTTACCCGCTGAGCTTCACCACCGGAAAGGGTAGTTGAGGGCTGTCCAAGTTTTACATAACCGAGACCAACGTCCAGCAGAGTTTGTAGAATTATATGGATTCTTGGTAATGCAGAAAAGAAAGCCTCTGCCTCTTTAACCGTCATGTCGAGGACATCGTGAATTGTACGGTTTTTGTAGAATATCTGCAGAGTTTCAGCATTGAAGCGTTTTCCGCGGCAGGTGTCACAGGGAATCTGCACATCACTTAAAAACTGCATTTCAATCGTTTTCAAACCTGCACCCTGACAGTCCTCGCAGCGCCCGCCTTTGACGTTGAATGAGAAGCGTCCTTTTTTGTAACCCCTGGCTTTTGCTTCAGGCATCATTGCAAACAAATCACGGATTGGATCAAGGACCTTGGTGTAAGTTGCAGGATTGCTGCGGGGTGTACGGCCGATTGGAGCCTGGTCAATTTTTATTACACGGTCTATATTTTCGAGTCCGCCGATTTTTTTGTGTGGACCGGGTTTGTCTTTACTTCCCGGATTCAAGTGACAGTTTAAGGCCTTTTTAAGAATTCCGTCAATCAGTGATGATTTACCTGATCCCGAAACACCTGCAACAGCCACAAAAATTCCAAGCGGAATTTCACACTTAATATTATTTAGATTATTGAAACTTGCTCCGTGAATAGTAATCTTATTTCCGTCAGGCTGACGTCGGACTTTCGGAACATTGATTTGTTCCTTTCCGGAAAGGAACTGTCCGGTAACTGATTCCTCTGCTTCGATTATTTTTTGCAGTGAACCCTCTGCAGTGATATGTCCACCATCTTGTCCTGCAGTAGGTCCAATATCCACTAAATGATCTGCAGACTCGATTGTTTCTTCGTCATGTTCAACCACCAAAACAGTGTTTCCACGGTCACGCAATTTTTTCAAAGTGCGAATCAGCTTTTTGTTGTCGCTCTGATGCAGTCCAATTGAAGGCTCATCGAGCACATAAAGCACACCCTGCAGTCCTGCACCAAGCTGTGAAGCAAGTCGAATACGCTGCCCCTCTCCTCCGGATAAAGATGCCGCAGAGCGCTCAAGTGTCAGGTAGCCAACTCCGACATCGTTGAGAAAATGCAGACGGTCCCGGATTTCTCTGAAAATATCCCGGCCAATTTTTTTCTCTGTTTCAGTCAGTTTTAAATTTTCAAAGTAATTGACAGAATCTTCGATAGACTCAGTAGAGAGTGTATTGATATTGTGTCCATGAAACCGAACTGCCATTGCAGTCTTATTGAGTCGTTTTCCCTCACAATCTACACAAATTGAAGTGTGCTGAAATTTTTCAAGCGGTCCCTTAACGAAACGAAAAACGTATTGCAGGATTGGGATAAAACCGGCCCATTGTTGTTTTTCCAGTTTTTTCAATAATTGACCCGGAAAGCGGAAAATATTGGAAACGCCCAGTTTCATTTTGGTATTTCCATATAAAATCAACTGTCGCTGTTCTACCGATAAATTTTTCCACAAAGTCTGATCGTTAATCTCAAATTTCTTGAGCAGACTGCCGACATGCCGTTGATCTATTTTTGTATAGAGCACATTGCCCTTTTCCGAAAAACACTTTATTGCACCTGCAGCAATTGAGAGTTCCGGATCACAAAGTTTCTCTTCAGAAAATGTACTTAACTGGCCGATTCCGTTGCAGGCAGGACATGCACCCTGTGGTGCATTGAAAGAAAATAAACGGGGCTCCATTTCAGGAAGTGCAATTTGACAGCTCGGACAGGCCATTAATTGACTGAACAAATGGTCTTGCTCCGGACTTTGCTCCAGCTGAATATTTGTTTCATTTTCAGCCCTGTTTTTCCGATAGTGTAAAATTGCCAGACCGTTACCCAGCAGCAGCGCTTTTTCCACACCTTCTGTAAACCGGCTCTTTTCTTCAGCAGTGATTGTCAGACGATCCACTACCAGTTCAATGGAATGTTTTTCGTAACGCGCCAGCTGGATCTCTTCATCCAAGCGCCGCACTTCACCGTCAATTCTGGCCCGGACGTAGCCTTCGGTGGCCCATTCTTCAAGTTCTTTACGGTACTCACCTTTGCGTTCCTGAACCATTGGAGCCAGTATCATGCAGGCTTCATTCAGGGCATCCACATAAGCATAATCGGTGATCTGTTCCGGTGTTTGTGATGTGATTCTGGTTCCACATTCAGGACAATGCGGTTTGCCTAAACGCGCAAAAAGAAGGCGGTAGTGATCGTAAATTTCTGTGATAGTTCCGACCGTTGAGCGTGGATTTTTATTGACAGTTTTTTGGTCTACAGAAATTGTCGGACTCAGCCCTTCTACATGTTCAACTTTTGGTTTGTCAGTTTGTCCCAGAAATTGACGGGCATAGGCCGAGAGTGATTCCACAAATCGGCGCTGGCCTTCTTTGAAAATAGTGTCGAAGGCCAAAGATGATTTTCCGGAGCCGCTGACTCCTGTAAAAACTGTCAGTGTGTCTCGGGGAATATTAAGGCTGACATTTTTCAGGTTGTGTTCTGATGCACCAACTACGACAACTTGATTTTCTTTTTCTTGGGACATTTAATGAAACGTGATACTTTTAAATGGTGTGCAGTTGTTCTCTTGAGTGTTATTTTACGGTGCTAATTATGACAGGATTATTTTGGAGCAACAAGACAGAACTAGGCGTACAATCAAAGGAGATATTCAACTGCAAAAAACTTATTCATTATGTCAATATTGTGATTGACCCTGCTTTCTCAAAGATGTAAAACTAATTCTTTCGCAATTCATTAAATTCGCAATCAATTCCATTTAATCCTCGAAAAATTCTATGAAATCATTACCAAAGCAGGCGCAAGTAGTCATTATAGGTGGCGGAGTAATTGGCTGCAGTCTAGCCTATCATTTGATCAAATTAGGCTGGAAGGATGTAGTTTTGCTGGAACGCAAGGAACTGACTTGCGGTACAACCTGGCATGCAGCCGGACTCGTCGGCCAATTGCGGGCTACAAAAAACATGACCAAACTTGCGCAATACACGAGTGAACTTTATGCAACCTTGGAAGACGAAACAGGACAGGCGACAGGATTTAAACAAAACGGTTCAATCAGCGTTGCTCCGGATGAGGAGCGTTTTGAGGAACTGAAACGTGGTGCGTCGATGGCAAAATGTTTTGGCCTGGAAGTTGATGTGATTTCACCGCGAGAAGCAAGGGAGTTGTATCCTCTCTTAAATATTGAGGACCTTGTAGGTGCGGTTTTTCTGCCGAAAGATGGACAGACAAATCCGATTGATGTGACACAAGCCATGGCCAAAGGTGCAAAGATGCGTGGTGCGAAGATCTTTGAAAATGTAAAAGTTACTGGAATCAAAACAACAAAAGCCGGGACGTCCGGTGCGAAAAAGGTTTCTGGGGTGTCATTGGAAATGGAAAATGGAGAAACTGGAGAAATATCCGCAGAGATCGTTGTTAACTGCGCAGGCCTTTGGGGACATCAAGTTGGAAAAATGGCTGGTGTGAATGTTCCGCTGCATGCAGCAGAGCATTTTTATATTGTCACAGAAGATATTGGTTTACCCTCAAACTTGCCGGTTTTGCGTGATCCAAGCAGTTGGATTTATGCCAAAGAAGATGCGGGAAAAATGCTCGTTGGTTGTTTTGAGCCAAAGTCAAAACCACGTCCGCTGGACACAATTCAGGATGATTTTTCCTTTGGCCAATTTGCGGAAGACTGGGAGCATTTTGAACCTGCAATGTTAAATGCAATGCATCGTATTCCAAAACTGGAAGATGCTGGAATTCACACTTTTTTCAATGGTCCGGAAAGTTTTACTCCGGACGACCGCTACATTTTAGGTGAAGCTCCGGAACTTAAAAACTTTTATGTTGCCGCAGGTTTTAATTCTATCGGCATTCAATCAGGTGGCGGGGCTGGAAAAGTGCTTTCTGAATGGATCGTTAACGGACACCCGCCACTGGATTTGTGGGATGTGGACATCCGCCGTTTTCATTCTTTTCAGGGTAATTCAAAATATTTAAAAGAACGTACCGAAGAAACATTAGGGCTACTTTATGCCATGCACTGGCCTTTCCGGCAGCCGGAAACCAGCCGGGGTGTGCGTAAATCCGTTTTACATGATCGTCTGGAAAAAGCAGGAGCGTGTTTTGGTGAAATGTGCGGATGGGAACGTGCCAACTGGTTTGCTCCGGAAGGAAAAGCAACACGATACGAATACAGCTACGCGCGTCAAAACTGGTTCGAGGCTTCTGCTGCGGAACACAAGGCAGCACGTGAAAAAGTGGCGCTGTTCGATATGTCGTCCTTTGCGAAATTTTTGGTGCAGGGACGTGATGCGGAAAAAGTGCTGAACCGGATATGCGCCAATGATATTTCTGTGCCTTCCGGAAAAGCGGTTTATACTGCGTGGCTTAATGAATGCGGATGCTTCGAATCCGATTTGACGGTGACCCGTTTGCGTGAGGATGTTTTTCTGGTCATCACTGCAGGTGCCAGCCAAACCCGTGATCTGGCATGGTTGCACAAAAATATTCCGGACGACGTACATGTCACCGTCACAGACGTTACTTCCGGATACGCTGTGTTGAGTGTGATGGGTCCGGAATCACGTAATTTACTGGCCAAACTCACACCGGCAGATTTATCAAATGAAGCGTTTCCGTTCGGCAGCGCGCAGGAAATTGAAATCGGTTACGGTACTGCTCTCGCACTACGCATGACTTATGTCGGAGAATTGGGTTGGGAAATTTATGTTCCTACCGAATTTGCGCAGGATATCTATGATAAAATCCTTGCAACAGGAAGTGATTATGGTTTGCAACTCGCAGGCATGCATGCGCTGAATTCTTTGCGTTTGGAAAAAGCTTTTCGTCATTGGGGTCACGACATTGCTGACGAAGACACACCATTGGAAGCCGGACTCGGTTTTGCGCTTAAGTTTGATAAACCCGGAGGTTTCATTGGCCGTGATGCCTTAATGCGTCAAAAAGACGAATTGTTCAAAACAAAAAGCGGAATTTTGAAAAAACGACTTGTGCAGTTTGCTTTGGAAAATCCGGAACCTCTGCTTTATCACAATGAACCAATTTGGTGCGATGACAATATCGTTGGTGACCTCACTTCCGGAATGTATGGTCACACTATCGGAAGCTGTCTTGGAATGGGCTATGTTATGCACGAAGATGGTGTAACAAAAGAGTTGCTGGAAAAAAGTAATTTTGAAATCGAAGTTGCAGGAGATCGTTACAAAGCGCGCCCATCTCTTCGGGCTTTTTACGATCCTAAAAGCGAACGAGTGAGGATGTAGAAATTATCTAGTTCTAGCTAAGCACAAATTATAAATGGTCAGCGATATGAGACGCAGTCGAAGAGAAAGAAAAATTGGTGATAAGGCTAATAAATCCCCACAAACCCAGCCTGTAAAGGGTTCAAGTTTTTCCCTTCCACCAACTTTGGGAGCACCGGGTTTTGCTTTTCTAGACAACACGCGAATTGATCAGTTGCGGGAGCGTACTTTTAGCTTGTTGGAAGAGCATGGTGTGTTTATTGATCATGAGGAAGCAGTCAAAACTCTAAAAAAAGCTGGAGCACGGATTAGCAATGATGGAAAAAGGATTCATTTTCCACGCTTTCTGGTTGAGCAGGTAATTGAGGATACACCGAAAAGTGTTACACTCTGCGGTAAGACAGAGGAATGGGATCACGCCCTGCCAGATCCTGAAGGTAGATTTATCATGCGCACAGGTACCGGAGCACACGGATTCATTGATGGGGAAACAGGAAATTACCGCAAACTGAAGATGACTGATGTAGCAACAATTGCTGCAGTTGGAAATCATTTAGATCAAATCGGATTCATCTCTCATCCGTTTGTAAATGGAGTTCCGGAACGCACCTCAGACATTCATGGTTTTGCAGAATTAGTGACTTTAACACCTAAACATGTTTGGATTCAACCTTATGAAACGGAAAATGTTGAGTATCTGATGCGGATCTGCGCTCTGGCTGCCGGAGGAGAATCGGCCTTGCGCAAACGCCCTATAGCAAGCTGCATCGCGACTTCATTCACTCCTTTGGAACTCAAACAGATGGATGTGGAAGCCATTATTCAGGCTTCCAGTTATGGGCTGGCAATTCACGCCTGTAGTCTTCCTACTGCAGGAGGTACAGCCCCAATAACTATGCCAGGCACAGTGGTTCTTGCTGCCGCTGAAATCTTATCGATGCTGATTGTGACACAGATTGTTGGCTCCGGGACTGCAGTGATTGCAACACCGTTGATCTTTGCACTTGACATGCGAACCGGACGAAGTTTACAGTCCAGTATTGAAGTAATGCAGGGTGTAAGTATGTCTTTGCAGTTGATGAAGCAGGGATTTGGTTTGCTGACACATACATATGGTAGTGGTAGTGATACCCCGGATGTTGATTCTCAGTCAAATGCAGAGCGGAGTTTGCTGGGACAGTTGGTTGCACTTTCTGGTGCAGATATACTAGGAGGTGTGGGGCAACTTGAATGCGCAACTGTATTCAGTCCTGTTCAAGCAATTATTGATAATGAAATAGGTCAAATGCTGCAGAGCTTTCTGCGGACACCCGATATGGATGATGAAAGTTTTGCCTGGGATCTACTAAAAGAAATTCCACAAGGAGGAAATTTTCTTGCAAATCAACATACTCTTAAACATTGCCGGGCAACCTTGGACCCTCAGGTCTTTTTGCGGCAGGCACGTGATACTTATGAAGCAGAAAACAGGAGAAATGTTCAAGAACATGCCCGGGATATTTTCCGCAGCATTTTGAAAAAAGATCCTCTTGCGAATTTACCTGACGAGGCTACCATTCGAGAGATAAAAAAAGTGGTAAAAGCAGGTGATGCAAAAATACTTGATTGAACAAAACTAATTTAAATAATTAAACAAAAAGTGTTTTGATGCCTGATTTAGAAGAACGTTTAGACGCGATTTACGAAAATATTCTTGATTATGAAGCCAAGCAAGTTGCTGAGTTGGTAAAGTCAGAAGTTGAGGCAGGTACTGATCTTCAGATTATTCTTGACGATGCTCTCATTGCTGCAATGGATGAGGTGGGTGATCTTTTTTCAGAAGGTGTTTTATTTGTTCCTGAAATGTTGATGGCAGCAAATGCGATGAAAGCCGGTATGGAAATCCTGAGGCCACTTCTTACTGACTCAGATATTCCATCTGCAGGAAAAGTAGTCATAGGAACGGTTCACCGAGATATACACGATATTGGTAAGAACCTTGTTGGAATGATGCTCGAGGGGGGAGGTTTTGAGGTGATTGATCTAGGTGTTAACGTTGCTCCGGATGAGTTTGTTGAAGCAGCAGCAAAACATTCTCCGGATATTATCGGTATGTCTGCCTTGCTTACTACAACCATGCCCAATATGCCAAAAACAATTGATGCTTTACACAAAGCAAATTTTGAAGGGAAAATAATTATTGGAGGAGCACCGGTAACTCTTGAGTTTGCAGAAACAATCGGCTCAGATGCTTATGCGCCGGATGCTTCTGCTGCTGTGGTTCTTGCTCGAGGAATGCTGACAAACGGTTAATCCGGAAACAATACTTGTAATTGCTGCATGGGCATTAAAATTAATAAATACAGATCATAGATTAATGCTATTTAGCAGCTGAGCACCACGTGATGCCATAAAGTAGAGGCCCATGTGATGGGTGATTTCCTGTGGATGGCTGGCACTTTCAGGCAGACCAATATCTTCAACTACACTCCTTGGAAGGTCATATGTAGAGCAACCCTTATCATATACGAGGACTTCTTTCAAACCTGTAAGCATTCCGTGATTTCTAGCAGAAAGCAGCGTCAAGACAAAATCCATCACGCAGATGTCTGTGCATATTCCAACTACCAGGACATTCGACAAATTATTTTCTTTGACCCAGTCTATGACGGCATTAGATCCATCCGGTTGATATGCACCTATAAAACCGTTAATGCAGTCTTTACGGACCATAGTTGCTCGAGGCTCATTTTCCAGCCACTTCAATTCAGGAACCAACTCCTCTTCACCTGTACCAAGTTCGCAGTGAGGTGGATAAGGTGGCTCAGCTTTGCCGGGCTCATGTGTGTCCAGAAATGCCAGTACCGGCATTTCCTGTTTAGTAAAAGCACCGGCCAGGCGGTTCGTTTCTGAAACCATTACTGATACTTGTTCGTTGGGAGCTTGAGGAGCAAGATTCCCTCCACCGACAGTGGCAAAACCGTTGACTTCGTCGACTATAATTAAACCGTAGCCTTGTCCGTTTGAGCTCAAATCAAGTTCAGTTTTACTGAGCGGCATTGATTCCGAGATATCTTGGAGCATTGTTTCTACTGACATATTATTTTCCTAACTGGTTTTAAAATTGAGTAATATCTATTCTTTGTTTTATACGAAATTGAATGCTAATAGATGCAGGATAACGCAATCAAGTTAAAAGTGTCTTGTTCAAGACCAAATTCATCGAAGCGAATAATTGATCTTGGAAAAACAGTATTCTTTTTATCGTGAGTAACTAAATCTATTAAGATACTGATTATATAATTTATACCCTGCAATATCGGCTGCAGAGAGATCTGAGAAAGTGCTGATATAATAAAATTCATGACTGTTGAGTTCTTTTTATAGAGTAAGTAGATGCTTTTTTACAGTAGAAAAATAAATTTGAAATTGATGATATTAACTTGACCTCATTAAAAAAATTCTATAGCATCCATGTCTCGTCTAATTTATTTTTAAACTTTTCAGGAGGAAAACATGAGTAAGGAAGAAAAAAATACTTTAAATGTAACTCGACGTTCATTACTGGGAACCAGTGCAGTTCTTGCAGGTGCCGGAATTGCCGGGAGTCAACTTATTGATCCGCTGGCAAAAACTGCTTATGCAGCAGGTAGTGATGCACCAATCAAAATCGGTTTTCAAGCCCACCGCACTGGAATTGGAGCGCTTTACGGAAGATGGTATGAACGTACTACAAACGCCGCCGCAAAGTACATCAACAGCATCGGAGGGATTGCCGGAAGACCGATTGAAATTATTACAGAAGACGACGGTACTGACCCTAAACGCGGTGCGGATGTAGTAGAAAAACTCGCTACACAGCACAAAGTTGATTTTGTTTTTGGCACACTGTTTTCGCATGTCGTGATGGGTTCAGCACCTCGTGCAGGTGAGCTGAAAATACCATATTTTGTCGTCAGCGAAGGTTACCATGTTGCAAGCGGTGCATTGAACCGTTACGTTTTTCAGCCTTGTATTACGGATGTACGTGCCCAAATTTCCGCGGTTTCCGGCTGGATGTTTAACAACCTTGGAAAAAATGTGACCCTCATTTATCCGGATTATGCTTTCGGATATAATCACCGTGATTATGCCAGTGCCGCCGCAGAAAAGCACGGCGGGAAGATTGTTGCGAAAATCGCAATTCCGCCTACAGAAAGCTCCTACACACGTTACTTTGTCAAAATTCCAAAAAACACTGATGTGATTTATCATGTCATGGTTGGGCCAGGAGTGTTGACTTTTGTACGTGAACTTGGAGAACATTTTGGTCCAAATCATCCTCAACTGTTCGGATTTATTGATTCACTTGAAGGTGTAAATATCAGCAGTCCCGGCCTTGATTTTCTGGATAGTTCTTATTTCTGGGAAGCAATGCCGCGTTATGCTGATGCGTCTGACACAGCGGGCTCACGTTTCTACCGAAATGCTGTAGGTGTCGATAATTCCGGAGCAAGCAAATCTGATTCGAAAGATATTGCTGCCTATTCTCACATGTTCGGTTGTTGGGAAACGTTGTTTGCGATCAAAGAAGCAGTTGAGCAAAGTGGATACAAGAGCAAAAAAGATTATTCAACTTTGATTGAAACAATGGAAGGTTTCACCGGTTTCAACGAAGGAATTGCGCATCCGCAGGGTGCAAAGGCTTTCAGTGGTAAAACACACCAATGTTACGGTCAGCAATTTGTTTCAAAAGTGGGTAACGGAAAATTAAACGTGATTCACAAGACATCGATTGCAGATGGTATGTATGAGCCGGAAACCGACTACACCAAACGGTCTCTATAATAACTCAAATCTTCCGGAGGAGATTCTTTCCTCCGGATAACCTCTCTCTTTCCCTACCGGATCGTGTCTTCTTGGATTAATGAAAACGGGCCCTTATTGTTTTTGGCTTTGTTAGATGGAACAGTTACGGCCTTTGTCTTAGCATTGATTGCTTTAGGACTGTCACTTGTTTTTGGTGTTATGCGGATCGTCAACATCGCGCATGGTGAATTTTTCATGCTGGGTGCGGTTTTTTCCTGGTTTGCATTTGATTTAACAAATGATCCTCTCTGGGGTTTTTTACTTGCTCTTGTGCTTGCCCCGGCTTTAGTCGGCGGTATTGCTGTTTTTTCTGACCGTTTCATCCTGCGTAAAATCAAGTATCATCCGGAAAGTACGATTGTGGCCACTATTGGTGTGCTTTACGTAATTCAGTCGCTTACACTGATGGTTTTTGGTCCGGAAGCCCGGGCAGTTGAAGCGCCTTTATACTTTCGGGTCCAGTTTCCATGGTTCGGTTATTCCGGATATAAACTGATAGTAGCCGGAATGTCAGCGTTGTGTCTGCTTGGTGTCTGGCTGTTGATGATTCGCAGTAAACTCGGACTGTACATGCGTGCAACTCAACAGGATCTGGAAATTGCAAAAACCTACGGTGTACCAACCCAGAAAATTTATGCAGCTGTGTTTGCCCTCGGCGGTGGATTAGCCGCACTGGCAGGAGTGCTCGTAGTGCCAATTCGTCAGGCAGATCATCTAATGGGATTGGAACCGCTTCTGCTTTCTTTCATTGTGGTAATCATCGGCGGTCTCGGAAGTATCCGCGGAACTATTGTAGCGGCGTTCATTATCGGCATCAGCGACGGTATTATTTCGGTTTTTTATGAACCGACTTTAGCGAAAATGCTGGCCACTTTGTTCGTAGCAATGGTGCTCGTTCTGAAGCCGAGCGGACTCTACGGTGAGGAAGTGGCATGAGGAAAAAATCCTTAGTTTACTCACTGTTTTTTCAGGGCGGAATTTTGCTGCTGCTTTTTATTCTGCAATTCATTCTACCAACTTATCACCACAGCAGCGTTTCCAAAATAATGGTGCTGGCTTCTTATGCTGTCGCCTATAATTTTTTGTTGGGCTACACTGGTTTAATGAGTCTCGGACATGCCATGTTTTTTGCCGCCGGAATGTATGCGGCAGGTTTAGGAATTTATTATCTGGAACTGTCCGCCCTCGGAGGATTACTTTTTGGTGCGGGATTTACATTGGTAATTTCATTGTTATTTGGCCTGTTTGCCCTCAGAACAAGTGGTGTCTCTTTTCTGATAGTAACCCTAATGTTTGGTCAAACATTCTATTTGTCAATTCTGTATTTCAATGAATTCACTTTTGGTCAGGATGGTTTTTCACTGGCTAAATATTTAGGTAAATTAATTATTATTAACAAGGAATATCTTTATAGCAATCCTGACGTTCGTTACAATTTTGCGTTGATTTTGTTGACTGCTTACTTGCTGATTTCGACCTTGATCATGTTTTCTCCAGTGGGACGGATATTAATCGCAATTCGCGAAAATGAGTCACGAACGCAGCTATTAGGTTACAACGTCTTTTACTATAAATTATTTGCGCTCGTGCTTTCAGGCACCTTTTCTGGAATAGCAGGTGCCACGCATGCTTTGCTCTTTACTTATGTCGGTACGACATTTGCGGAAATTCATCACTCAATTTCACCAATTCTGTGGACTCTACTCGGTGGAGCAGGCACGGTTATTGGTCCGTTATTAGGTACAGGCATAATGTATTATCTTGTTGATATTATCAGCGGAATTACCAGCAACTACCAACTGGTTGTGGGAGCTGTATTGATTTTAATGATTATCTGGTTTCCAATGGGAATCATGGGAACGCTTAGACAAAAATGGATGAAATGG
>JACKQG010000606.1_pt1 | contig 52056 bp, 36 predicted proteins | sample 8237621 | NCBI WGS metagenome assembly JACKQG01 (sample SAMN15677084, study PRJNA649215) | marine metagenome | biome: marine; feature: Black Sea; material: saline water; isolation source: suspended particulate matter (SPM) from the Black Sea western gyre | collected 2013-06-09/2013-06-10 | depth... | reverse complement strand
GTCCGCAGACGTGGCGGTGGAAAACTGACGCGTTGGTCTAATGAAGTGATCCAAACAAGTCAAGCCGACACAACTGCCCCACCAACAATAGCTCGAAGCGCAAGCGAGGGAAGCTATGAGATGCGCGCCGGCTCGCGCGGCGGACTTGACGTGGGCGGCGAACTCCGCCCGCCTCAAGACTGGGAGGGCGAAGCTCCCGCTGAGCCACGGCTTCTCCAGGACTCCGCAACTCGGCGGAAGCCTCGTCCTCCCGCTTTTCGACCGAGCCCTGCGTTTTCCTTTCTTCGTCCTGGATTGATACGCGCGGTACTAGCGATTGCGCTCGCAGCAGCAGGTTGCCAACCTCCCATTTCTGCACCGGTCGACCAAACGACGAGTCCGGACAATTCGCCCACGTTGGCGACGAACACTACGACGGTCCCGTCCGTACCGGATAGTGAAGGACCACCGGTCGTGGTGGGCGAATCGGAAGCAGGGCGTGATCAAATGGCTCTGGTCACGTTCGATGATTTGGAATTGAAGATGGAGAAGGATTCCGTTTTCGATCGGTCGCTGCTGACCGACCGGGTGAAGGAGTTGATGGGACGCAAAGTCCGCATCCGCGGCTTCATCTATCCGTCCATAATGCAGCAGAGTGGCATCACCGAGTTCCCGCTGGTGAAAAACACTCAATGCAAGTTCGGCCCCGGTGGCATTGCTCATCACCTGATCGTGGTCAAGATGCAGGAGGGGGCGAGCGCAGAGTTTACGGTCCGGCCAATAGCCGTCGAAGGCCTGCTGTCCCTTCGTCCCCTGAAAGGGTACGACGACAACACGTGGGCGATCTATCACATTGTTGGCGAGAAGGTCGAGTGAGTGTATTGGCCACATTTGGAGCTAAGGCCGTCTCCTTCGTTCCTTCGACGAACGTGTGGCAGACATTGACAAGAACAGCATCCATCTTACAGTAAGGACCATGAGCAAGGTCACGTCGAAAATGCAGGTTGCGATCCCGAAGAGACTTGCGGATCGTCTTGGAATTCGCCCTGGGGATGAAGTGGATTGGGCTGAGGACGGAAAGGGGATCCGTCTTTGGCTGGTCGGCTCGAAAGGCGAATCCAAGGAGACGGTGGCGACGCGTCTGGAATGGTTCGATCAGGCGACGAATCGCCAAGAAAGACGACAGGTTACACGAACGACGATAGAGAACGTCAAAGATCGTAGTTGGACGCGAGAGGATTTGTACGATCGTCACCGCTCTGGCTGACACCAACGTTCTTGTCTATCGCTTCGATCCGTTTCGCGAAGACCGATAGTTGTCCTCCATTGGAATGGAGGAAGTGGGTTCATCAAGAGAAATACAAATACGGAGTATGTACCGATGCAAAAACAGTTAGCCCTCATTGGAATGCTGCTGACTGGGGCGATTCTCTCCTTTGGCTGCGGACCAACAGAAGAACCAGTGGATCCACAAGTTCTTGCCCAGCGGGTGAAGTTTGTGCTGGCAGAAGAACCGCACGGGGCCATGAGCGTCGTGGCAGCCAAGGCGGCTGTCGATAAGGGCGAGCCAGTGGTGTTGGTCGGCCGAATCAGTGCCGACGAGCACGAGCCGTGGGAAGAGGGGCGCGCGGCATTCTACGTCACCGACGCGTTTTCCCCTGAGGCCGCAATACACGAGCATGATGGCGACGACGAGCACGATGACAACGCCGAGCACGGTGACGATGCCGGGCACGATGACGCCGCCGGGCATGATGACGACGCCGGGCATGATGACGACGCCGGGCACGATGACGACGCCGGGCACGATGACGACGCCGGGCACGATGACGAAGCCGGGCACGATGACGAAGCCGGGCACGATGACGATGCCGGGCATGACGAGGGAACCCACGATGAGCACGTCGTCGAAGCTGACAAGGATGCTCACGAGCCGGGACATGAAGACGAGGGCCATGACCACGCAAGCCACAGTGCTGGCGGTCACGACCACAGCAACTGCCCGTTCTGCAATCGTGGCAAGGACTCGACGAACTCGCTGGCGGTTGTCGAGTTCGTGGATGATCAGGGGCAGAGGCTGCCCATCGACGCCCGCAAGTTGCTAGGCGTCAAGGAGAATCAGTTGGTGGTCGTCCGCGGCCGACCCAAGATTGATGAGTTCGGAGGCTTGGTGGTATCGGCCGACGGCATCTACTTGCGAGACTGAAACAGGCGGCTGGCTTCTGCTACATCGTACCAGGTCGAACATCAATCGTTTAACCCCGAGCCGGAGGCGACGGTCGTGACGTACCGAACCGCCCGGAACATCCGTCGCCTCCGGAGCCCGCTGAAATGCTAGCGGAAACCAAAGTGGGGTAAGCTTCCAGCTTGCCAACCTTGTGCATTGTTGATTCCCACGTTTTCCTTGCCTACGTATTTGGCAAGCTGGAAGCTTACCCCACGACTTATTCAGCAGTCGCCTTCGGCTCAGGGTTAAACGAGCGAACGTGCCATTCCTCACTGGTAGCAATATAGCCTACTTCCCGAGCTCGTCGGCAAGTCCTCCCGCATCGTAGATCTTGCGAAGGGATTCCAGGACCACGCTGGAATGGACCGAGACGGCGCGGGCTACTTTGTCTGAGTAGAAATAGCGGCTGGTTAGCGATTGGATGTTGCCATCGAAAATCACGCCGACCAACTCGGCCTTGCGATTGATCACGGGGCTGCCCGAGTTGCCGCCGATGATGTCGGCCGTGCAAACGAAGTTGAAAGGCGTCCCGGAATCCAACTGGTCCTTTCGGGCATGCCACTTCGCGGGCAACTCCCACGGCTCCTTCGCACCGTGGTTCTTCTCGTGTTCAAAGGCGCCTGCGATAGTGGTCCAAGGCGGTATCGCTTGGCCGCCTTCGACGTAGCCTCTCACGGGGCCGAAAGCCAGGCGCAGCGTGAAGGTGGCATCGGGATAGGTCTCGGTGCCCTTGACGGCGTAAACAGCCGTGGTGATTTGTGAATACGCCTGACGTTCCAATTCGTCTAACTCATCGTTGATCTTCCTCGCTCGGCGCGCCTCGGGTTCCATCAGTTTGGCCAACCGGATCATCGGATCGGTCGATGCGTCGATAGCTGCTTGGCCGCCTTTGGCGAGCTTGCGGCGGAATTCGACATCCGTCACCCCCGTACCGCCAACCAATTCGGCTGCTCGCGCCTGCGGGCTATTGCCGTCGAGCACTTTTTGAACTAACGGATGGTCGCCGCCGCGCCGTTCGACGAGCAAGGCCAACGAATCGGCGAACTTCAAACGTTCCAGATCGGCATGGATCGGTGCGGGCGAAAATAGTTGTTGCTCCAGCGACGCACGAGCCGATTCGCGGTACTGTCGCAGCCGTTTCGCATTTGGCTTCTGGTCTTCGGCCGCCATGAATACCAACGTTTCGGCAATGCTGTAATGACGCCCGGCGAAACCGGCCGTCTGCCCCAATGCATCGGCGCGGCGGGCCTGTGTGCCCTCGATCGTCTTCCATGCATCCGCGTACTTCTTCAAATCAGGGTCGTTTTCCACTTTCGCCCGAATGGCCGCTTCCTCCTCCTGTTTGCGTGCCAAAAACACTGGGTTCTGCAGGCCCTGGATCATTCCCGTGTACGCCTTCCTGGCGTTCTGGGTTCCAAACAGGTCGTCGCGGGCCTGCCGTTCCTGTTCTTCGCCCTCCAAGCCGAACTGCTGATACAGAATCTCTCGCCGACGAAGGAAGTCCAATACATACGGAACGTAGCGGTCCCGCTGGTATTTCAGAGCCGCCGAGGTGAAGATCCGCTGTGTACGACCGGGGTTGCCGGGAACAAACACCACTTCGCCATCGGCCGCGCCCTTCTCGGAGACTTTTAGGAAATGCTCGATCTTGGCCGGCTTATCGTCTTCGTACACACGGAACAGGCACACGTCCAAGCAGTATCGCGGATACTCGAAGTTGTCCGCATCGCCGCCGAAGAAGGCGATCCCCGATTCCGGCGCCCAAACCAGTCGGACGTCGGTGTACTTCTTATAGCGATACAGATGGTATCGTGCCCCGCCGTACAACGTCACCACATCGCTGCGTAGGCCTGTCTTGTCGAGCGATTCCTTCTCGATTTCAGACATCACGGCCCGGCGCGCGGCGAATGCTTCCTCGGTCGACATCTCCGACTTCACCGCCCCGTTCACTCGTTCTGTGACATCGTCGACCGAGACGAGTTGGTTCAACTCCAAATCGGGTGCTTCGATCTCGTCGGCCGTTGTCTTCGCGAGAAATCCGTCCCGATAGTAGTTGTGTTCGGGCGTGGAGACCTTGTGCAACGTATCGGCGCCGACGTGGTGGTTGGTGAGCACCAAACCCGTGCTGGAGACAAACGAAGCCGAGCCTCCGCTATTGAAACGGACCGACGAGAGCATTACGTGTTGCGCCCACTCGTCGCTTGGCTCGAATCCGTACTTCGTCTTCAGGTGCTCTTTGGGCAGGTCGTTAAACAGCCACATACCCTCGTCCGCAGAAGCAGCCTGAGATAGGGTTACGGCGATCCAAGCAACCAGGATCGGCTGCAAGCGAGAAATCGTCTTCATCAGTGTCGAGCCTCCAAATGCGCATACGGTGGAATGGTCTTCAGGCGAGGGTCCTCGACGGGACCGCCGACCGTGAAATGATACAAGCTTTGCCAGTCGGCGCCTTGGATACCTAGGATATCGTGCATTGCATCGTCGAGAAAGCAGCCGATGCCCGTGCCGCGCAAGCCCGTGACTTCCGCTTCCAAGTACAGCACCTGGCCAACCAGCCCCGTTTCCCAAAACAGACGTGGGTAGAACCACGCCCCTTGTTCCTCGATCGAAGAATTGAATTCGGCAAGCATACCGAGCGAGAAGACGCCGGCCGAGGCAATCGACTGACCGCAACTGATCGCCTCGGCGGCCTGCCGACAGTCGGCTTCCATCAGTAATCGCAGGTTCAGCGAACCGGGGCATCCAGGCGGTTCTTCCCAGACGAATTCCTGTTTGAAGTTGTCTCGTAGCGACCGTTCGTGGCTGGGATGACGGATCAACACATACAAGCCGGGACTGATCCCTTCGACGCGATGTACGAAGAGGGCCAACGACACTCGCGGCCGCCAAGGAAGGACGTCGAACGGCGGTTGATCGCAGGGCGTCAATCTGGTCAGCAGGCGGTAGAAGACGTCTCGGTCCATCGTGGTCCGACCGTCCATGTCGACCGCGCTTCGCCGTTGACGTATGATCTGCTGGGCAGACAAGTTCCGATCCTGGAACGTCGTCACTATCGGCTGTGTCCTTGCTTCGCCCGACAATGCATCGTCGTTGCCAAGTTGGACGGTTGGGGCCTCGCGTCGAGTTGCCTGGGATACTTCGTCGATGAGCGGCCACGGGTGGTGGTCGGGACTCAGACGATTCGGTGTGCCGGCAAACTCCGCAGCACGGAGACGCTCGACCATGGCGACTGTCAAACGCAAGTCGACGCTTTGCCGTTCACGGGTATCATCACGCGGATAAACTGCCAACAGGCAGTCCGGGTGTTCCGCTTCCATGCCTTCCTGTTGGTGCACACCCAACAAGACCGAGATCTGTTCGTCGGTAACCGTCCCAACCATTCGGGTTCGCCAACCCAACATCGCCGCCGAGAGTGCAATTGCGCCGATGGCATGTCCCACGTCGTGATTGCAGTAGCGGAACGCTCGCTCGCCGTATTTCCACGATTCCCGCCAGTAGATCGATGTCAACGCCAGCAGTACGCAGCCCGCCGGCAATTGTGCGGCCAACTCGTTCCACTCGTCCACAGTCAATTCGATCCGCTGCTCCAACGCGTGGTCGTAGGGCGAGTAGTGGTAGACGGCGGCCTGGGTGCTCAACTGATCGACCGGTCCGGCGACCAGATAGCCTTCGGTCGGATATAGCGCGCCGCTTGAAGGACTAATCCGCAACGACCACGGTTTCGTACCCGGAGCCTGCTTCCAGGCCGACAACGCCAGGCTGTCGTAGAACAGCCGGCTAACGCTCTGACGGTCGACAGGCTCGGGTTCCACCGAGTTCGGCTCGAACAGCGAATCATAGGAAGGCTGTTCGGACAACGCCGGGTGGTCCAATGCCAGTTTCGGCGCGCCGTCAAATCGCCGAAACGGGTCCGGCTGCGTCGCCCAGTCCATGTAGCCCAATGATCGAGCGTAGCGATTCAAATGATGCTTCGTTCGGTCGTGGTACTGGAGCACACGGCCGATGGCGTCTCTTGTCATGATCGGTGAAGGACACCTAACGTGGGGCACGTTTCCAACGTGCCGACAACGGAAGAGGCACGTTAGAAACGTGCCCCACGAGATTCATGTACGCTACACAGGCGTTGCCGAGCAGGACTCTAACCCGTGGGAAAAACGGAACGCAAGTACTTCCGATTGTGCTGGTAGCACTCGACCAGGCTTTTTCCTCTCACTGTCGCCCCTTCGATGATCAGCCAGCCTGCGTAGCCAATTTCGTCGATCGCCTCTTTCACACGTGGGAAGTCTACCTTTCCTTCTCCCAACAAGAATCCGTTTTCCTTCATATGGATCTGGCAGATCCGTTCTTTACCCAGTTGGCGGATCTCCTTGTAGATGTCATAGCCCTGCTGGGTCATGTTGGCCACATCGTAATAGACCTGAACGGCCGGCGACGCGACTTCTTCGACGATACGGATGTGGTCTTCCGCGTTCAATCGGCTTTCGACGCCGAGCACAACACCCGCCTTCTCCGCTTGGGGTGCGACCTTCTTCAGACGCCGAATCACTTCGTCCTGCTTCGCCCGTTCGCCGTTTATGTTGCCCTTGCCGAAGAACGCCAACAGGCAGATCTTCACGCCCAGCTTTGGCATCACGTCTACCACGTCCGCGACCCATTTCTCCGTGCGCGGATCCTCGGCGTAAGGTACGCTGTTCAGCACGCCCATCGCCAACGAAGCGATCTCGATGCCCTCTTTCTTGGCCAATCCAAGGTACTGCTCGCGCACTTTCTCGTCGCGCAGGTCGTAATCGAGTCCCGGGTCGCTGAAGCTGATTTCCAGCCCGTCCAGGCCAATCTCCTTGGCCACCGCAAAAGCCTCCGGCTTCTGGCGTTGCCCAACCGACCAATCGCATGCACCGATCTTGAAACGCCGCTGTGTCTGTTGGCCTGCATCTTCGCCGGCGAACGCCCGCAGCACAGGCGAAGCTGCCAGCAAACCCAGGCCGCTGGCGGACCGCAAAAGCATATTTCGTCTAGTCATTCTTGTCATTGTTGCGTCTCCTATGGCAATAGTTGGCTCACCTCAGCACTCGCAGCCGTCTATTCTGTGCAGTTCAAAGAAGTGCGTCAACATTGCACTCCATTCTCACTCCGACTGGAACACGGCCTTGAGGACCCTGCCGGGCCTGCGTTCGGATTTCGTGTCTCGGATTTAGGATTTCTCCGGCAATCGCTTGCGTCTGCCGGCAACGACTATTACCGCAATGCTTGCCGCAACGGCAACTGTCGAGGCGGCCAGCCAGGTGAGCGGCATGTGACTTTGTTCTTCCACGCCCCACCCGCGAGCGGCGAGTTCATCGCGATAATACGCAATCATCAGCAAAAGTCCATTGTGACAGACATGCAGCAACATCCCCGGCAACACGCTTCCGGTTCGCCAGCACACCCAACCGAGAACCAACCCGAGAAACGTACTGGGCAGGAAACGCTCGGCTGCACCCACGCCGGTGTTCACGACGTGAAACACGCCAAACAACACCGCCGTCAACAGAATCGTGTAATCAGCCCGCTTGGTGCGGGCAATGGCGCGGAACAGATAGCCACGGAAAAACAGCTCTTCGCACACGCCGGGGACGACAGCGTACACGAGAACGATCGTCCACGATGGAACTTCGCGCCACTTGTCGACCGCGTCCTCGACCAGGCGAAACAAATCCTCGCCAAACGTGGCCAGGCCGATGGCTCGGTTCAGCAGAAACACCTCGTGGGCCAGCGGCCAGACCGCTAATCCGATCACCACGGCGGATACAAAGGCCAGCGGATGCGTCGCGCGCAACTGAAATCCTTCGCCCACGCGCACACGCTGGACAAATGCGGCTGCCAGCGGTATGCCTCCGAACAGCAACGCGAGCGCAGCGGCGTTCAGCCACAGTAATCCGAGCGTCGACAAATCTAAGCGAGCCAGCAGAGTGACCGTCAAGAAGGAACACGGAAACAGAATGGCCATACAGAACATCGCACCCGCGAAGCTGGCAGCGTCGCGATCGTGCGCCGGACGATGGAACAGGTCGGACCAACTGGCTTCGCTGCCGTAAAGCAACGCATCAGTGCCGAACACGCGAGCAGCCAGTGCAATCGCCGCGACGGCATACAAGGCGGTCGACAGCACCGCCACGGCGGCCAATCCCGGATCGGCCGTTCCCTTGAACACATCTCGGGCTAACAGCACGATGTTGACCAGCGGCGTTACGGCCCACGTGCGATTGAATTCCAACTCCGGCATCAAACTCATCACGCCTGGAGCCAGCGCCAGAAGCATTAAAGGAATCAAGTACGCCTGGGCCTCCTTGAAACTACGGGCGAAGCTGGTTACCGCCAGCAGAATTGCGGAGAAGAAAGCGGCGAACAGGATCAACAAGGCGAAAACTTGTACCAGGACCAGCGGCGACAAGCCCGCGGGGCCAAACAGTATCGTCCCCAATCCTGTGCTGGTGAGCATTACCGTCATGGCCACCAGATTGGCCCCGGCCGTTAGCAGCGCCACTGTCAGCACCGCCACGTACTTGCCGGCCAGAAGCCCAAGACGTGGCACGGGCGCCGCCATCAGTGCTTCGAGCGTCCCGCGTTCCCGCTCGCCAGCAGTCAAGTCGATGGCTGGGTAGACGGCACCGGTAATCGTCATCAAGATCAGAACCAGCGGGATTAGCGTCGTCACCGAGAGCATTGTACCGGAATCGCCGACTGCGCGATCACCGGCCTGAACACTCAACGTCGGTTCACTGCCCAATTTGCGAAGCTTCTCCCGCAACAAGTGTTCGTTCGCGGCGCGCAGTCGGCGTTGCACGTATTCCAGAGCCGATTTGCTGGTTGCGGAATCCGCGCGGTGGACGATTTCGCACGTCAACGGAGCGATCCGTTGAGGGGATGCATCAGCCGGGTCGCTTTCCTTAAGTAGGATCGCCAAATCAAGCGAGCCATCTTCGACTCGCTGCTCCAAATTCGAGCCTGTCTTCCACTGGATGTGGGGCTCCAGGTCGACGGCTGCCATGGGCATGGAAGGAGCCGCTTTGTTAGCGATCTCTTTCGCGCGGCCGGCATCCTCGTTCTTCAACACCAACTCGCCCAGCGCAACGAGCGGTTTTATGCGTGCCGCGGTCTCTTCCGAACTCAGGCCGATGTGGAACTCGCGTGAGGTTTCGAACGAGGTGACCAAGAACCTCTGGAACGCCATGGTCAGCAAGGGATAGACAAGCAAAGGCATCAGCACCAGAGTCACGATGGTGCGACGATCGCGCAGGGTCTCTCGCAGTTCCTTCAGGCACAGTCGCCCAAAGCGGCTCGCCGACGCGCTAAACCGGCGGCGCGGATACTGGCCTATCCCGTGATTGGCGCCTTTCTCGGCTGTGTTCTCGTCGTTTTCCAGCATCAGCCGGCCATTGCCTCCCGGACAACGTGCGTGAACATCTCGACAAGCGACTTACATCCCGTCTCGGCCTGAAGTTGGGCCAGTGTCCCTTCGTGTAATAGGCGCCCTTGGTGCAGCAGGCCGAACCGATCGCACAATCGCTGGGCCTCGTCCAAACGGTGCGTGCTGACAATCACCGCTTTGCCTTGTTCACGCAAATGACCGATGTAATCGAATACCACCTGCGTACCGATGACGTCCAGTCCACGTGTCGGCTCGTCCAGCAAAACAACCGGGGGATCGTGAATCAGCGCACGAGCCAGCGTGACGCGCTGTCTCTGTCCCGTGCTCAATGTCGAGCACCGTCGGTCCACAAAATCAGACAATTGCAGCAGCTCGCTCAGCCGTTCGAGTTCAGATCGGGCTGTCGCAGGCTCCACTCGGTAAAGATCGGCAAAGAACAGCAGCATTTCCCGGACGGACAACCACGGGTAAAGTCCGTCGCTGGCCGCGACAAGCCCGATCCGCGCCTTCACTTCATCCGGGTCGTCCGATGTGCTAAAGCCTCCGACTTCGGCATAACCGCTGTCCGGCCGGAGCAGACCGACGACCATCCTGATCGTCGTCGTCTTGCCGGCACCGTTGGGTCCGAGTAGACCGTAGACTTCGCGGGGCGCAACGGCGAACGTAAGGCGATCCACCGCCAGGATCTCCCTGCCGCCTCCAACGAAACGCTTGGTGAGTTGGTCGACCGATATTGTCAAAACCGAACTGCCTGGACGAGTGTATTAGCCGCCTGGCCGGCGGCCCAAGGTCACGGAACAGGTGACTTTCTCTCCATCGCGCTGAACGACGATCCGAACGATCTTGCCCGGTTTGCTCTTGATTAGAACGGCAAACAATCCCTGGGCATTGGCGATCGGCGTGTCGTCTAATTGGACAATGACGTCGCCGGGCTGCAATCCTGCACGGTCGGCCGGCGAGTCGTCTGCCACGCTCGCAATGGGCACTCCGCCGGTGCCGCCCGTGGCAAGCGTTATGCCAACGTATGCCGAGGGACCAACGGCACGGCCGGTCGTGCCGGCCTTCACGAACTGAGGCCGTTGCGCTAGGCCAAGCACGGCGTCCAGGACACGTTCGCTGAAATCGACCGTCTGGACCACGCCTTCCACGTTGATCGTCTCGAAATCGTCCTCCGGCGTGTGGTACTCGTTGGTGAAGCCCGTGCAGAAATGCAGGCACGGTATCTCTCGCCGGTAGAAACCGAAATGATCGCCGGAGGCCGTTGTGCCGACCACTTTCTTCAGTTCCAACTGCTCGTCGTTGTCGGCACGGTCCAGTAAATCCGAGAACTCCTTGCCCGATCCCGCGCCCATGACCGTTAGCGTGCGGTTCCTTAACCGTCCAACCATGTCAAAATTTAACATGGCGACCGTATCTTTCAGGGGAAAGGATGGATGCTGGATGTAGTAATTGCTGCCGACGAGCCCCCGTTCCTCGGCGCTAAACGCAATAAATACCAAACGTCGCGGCGGGCGTTGTTCTTGTTGCGCCCATCGACGAGCCAGTTCCAGAATGGCCGCGGTCCCAGACGCGTTGTCATCCGCCCCGTTGTGGATAGCACGCTCGGCCGGTCTCCTCGACCCAGCACCTCCAAAGCCCAAATGATCGTAGTGTGCACCCAAGATAACCGTCTCGTGAGCCAGCGGTCCTTCGCCTTCGAGTACCCCGATGACGTTCGCCACGTCGGCGTCCACCTTCTCGAATGTGAATTCCAGTTCAGCCGACCAGCCATCAAGCGACTGCGAAAGAGGCTGGAAGGAATGGTCTATTTCCTTTTCGATCGCTGCTACGCTCGCAAACTGATCTCCGTCCGCTGATTTGACGGGGGATTGTTCGAGCAGTTCGTCTACGGTGGCCTGAGTCAAGTGCGCAAAAGGAACGCCCATCGCTCGGCCGCCAAAGCCGTTCGGCGCGACCAGTTCGTCCTTCTTTTTCGAGGCCGTGGTGAACGCATCATTCACGAACAACACGGCCGCGGCCTTCGCGCTCTTGGCCTGGGTCAGCTTTGTGCGGATGAACGAGTGAGACGTGACCTTCTTTCCGTCGAAAACACTATTGGGATCGTCTTGTTGTGGTTCGCGGCGGATTATGATCAGGACTTTTCCGGACGCGTCGATCGCCTGATAGTCGTCATACTTCAGCTTTGGCGCCGAAATTCCGTATCCGGCGAATACGATTCCCGCTTTCGCCTTCCCCGAGCCGCCAATGGCCATTGGCTGGAAACTGTGCCCCAACTCGATCTCTAGCGTCTTCTCGTTGGGGCTGCGCAGGGCTAGCGTCGTCTTTTGAGCAACGACTTTTGCCCCTATCGGTACTCGGAACGGTTGCATGTAGGATCCGTCCGGCCCGCCGCTCTTCAGCCCAAGTCGCTGGAACTCGTCCCGAATGTGCTTCGCCGCCTGCTCCAACCCCTTCGTCCCGGGCCCACGCCCTTCCAACTCGTCGGACGCCAGGAAGCGAATGTCTTCGGAAACGCGCACGAGCGCACTTGCGTCACGGGCGAGACTACTCGAACTCGCCGAGAGCAGTAGGAGCGCAACGACGGCTACCGCCGCACGAAACGCATTTTGCGTCCAGAAACGATATATCATGGAAATCCTTTATTCGCGCGTCGATTCAATCAGTTGGGAGCGGTCAGCCAGCAACCGCAGGTTCCGGTTCGATTTCCTCGACGCGTATCGGCTTGATATCGAATTTTGGGTTCTGCCCAAGGAAGCGGCACGGGTTGTTGTGGAAGATCTCGATGGCCTCCTGCAGCGAATGGTTGCGCCGGCGAAACTCCAGGATGCACTCTTGCAGCAAGAATGGATCGCTCGGCCCCCAGTCGGCCGACGAATTGACGAGAATCCGTTCGCGGCCGTATTGCTCCAGCATATCCACCCCGCGCCTGGGCGAGCACTTGGTGATGGGATACAGCGTGAAGCCGACCCAGTAACCCGCGTCCAGCGGTTCGCGAATCGTGTGCTCCTCGACGTGGTCCACCCAGACGCGTTCCGGATCCACGTCCGCGTGGGCCAGGATCTCCAACGTGCGTTTTGTTCCGCGGACTTTGTCTGCCAAGTGCGGTGTATGAATCACAATCAACTGATCGTGCTTGATCGCCATGTCGAGTTGCGCTTCGAAGATCTCTTCCTCGTTTTTCGACGTCTTGTGAAAGCCGATTTCGCCGACGCCCAACACCGTGGGCTTGTCGAAGAACGCAGGCATGTGACGCATCACTTCGTAGCTCAGCTCCGGGTTCTCCGCTTCCTTCGGATTGACCGCCACCCAGCAGAAATGCCGTATGCCGTACTCCGCCGCACGCGTCGGTTCAAACTCGCTGATTTGGCGAAAGTAGTCCAAGAATGTCTCGGGATAAGCCCGATCGAAGCCAGCCCAGAATGCCGGTTCCCCCACGGCAACAACGCCGGACATGGCCATCCGTTCGTAGTCCTGGGCTGTTCGAGCGATGCCGTGATAGTGAGGCTGGATTATCTGCATGACGAATCTCCCATCAGTCCAAGTCCGAGAACAGGTTCAACAGCCGCTCGGCTCGATCAGGCGTAGTCTCCTTCTCGGCCAACGCGGCCAGCGACTGATAGATCTTCGCCAACCGCGGATCCCCGCCCGGTGTCTCATCAGATCCGTCTTCCGCCGCACGGTCCAGGCGATCCAACGTAGCCGCGATTTCCAGCAGCATACAGCGTGTGTCCAAGAAATAGGTATTCAGAACCTCCCCGGTACTCAGCATTTCATTGTCTCCCAGCAGCGAGCGTGCCAAACAACATGATATCGCCAGAACGGCGTTTCCGCCCACGCGTCTAGTCTGAACGATGTAGACGATTCGATCAAGCAGCGTGCGTAGTCGTCTTGCTCGGGTTCGTCTGATTGCGTGGCATTGGGGTTGGGGTGTCGGGTGTCGGGATACGGGATGCGGGCGTGGGATACGGGATTCAGAATACGCGCCCCGAGCGGTCACGCTTGTCTTGCCCGACACCCGAAACCTGACACCCGAAACCCAAACTCCCGACACCTCTATCCAGCCTAACATCATCCAATTACCTCGCGTAGCAAGGCTTTCGATTCACCTTACTTGCCAGTATCATTGACAAGAGGCGGTATTACGGCTTAGATTGCGCGGTTCCGCAGCAGTTTATTGGCGGCGTTCTAGATTGTAGGCCTGTCTTGGGGCGGTCATGGAAAACACGGCGAACGTTGATCTGGAGCAAGTCGCACGAAACGTGGACTTGCCGATCGCGAAGGTCCAACCGACGGTCGAGTTGCTGGATGACGGTAACACGGTTCCCTTCGTTACACGCTATCGCAAAGATCAGACTGGCGGGCTGGACGAAGAACAGATTCGCTGTGTCCAGGAATCTGTGGCGAGACTGCGGGCTCTGGCGGACCGCAAACAGCGCATCCTAAAGACGCTCGAATCCCAAGGGAAGCTGACCGACGAGTTGGCCAAACGCGTCAATCAGGCCGACTCGGTGCGCTGTCTGGAAGATCTGTACCAGCCGTTCAGGTCCAAAAAACAAACACTGGCCAACACCGCCCGCAGCCGTGGCTTGGAGCCGCTGGCGTGTGAAATTCTGGAAGGCGGCCCTTCCGTTGCCGATCTCAAGGCTCGAGCGGAGGAGTTCGTCAGTGAAGAGAACTCGCTGCCAGCGGTGGCCGATGTCCTGCAAGGTGCCGGGCATCTGATCGCCGAGCGGTTCAGCGAAAACCTCTCTCTGCGGGATGAACTGCGAAAGATCTTGAGAAAAGCGGGGGTTTTGGCCAGCACCCGCGTCGAGGAATCGGCCGAGCCCTCGCAGGACGATGTTGCGGAACAGCAGCCAACGGCAGAGCCGGAGCCTGCGCCAGAAAACGCGGGCAACAAGGCGTCGGAAGCAGAACAGACCGATGCGGCCGTCGAAACTCACACACCGGAATCGTCCGAAGCGGAGCCCGCCGAGCTGGTCGAACCCGAATCGGTTCCCGTCGAGACAGACAGTGCTGACGCTGAGGCGGCTCCCGATCAACAGAGCGAGGAACCACCGCCCACTTCCTCGGATGACTCTGTCGCTGCCGAGCCCATCCCCACCGAAACCGATGCCGTAGAACAGCCCGCGTCGCCCGAACAGCCGACGGTCTCCGAGGAAGCTGCCCCGCCGGACGAATCAGCCGCGCCCGAACAGCCTGCTCCGACCACCGAGGATGCAGTCTCCGCTGAAGAAGAAACGCCACCGGCGTCTGAGCCTGCAGTGTCGGCCGAGGGAACCCAAGCCACCGATCAAGCTACCGAAGAACCATCCGCGGCCCCGGTCGCACCACGCAAGACCAAGCGCAAGCTGACCGTTAAACAAATTGCCGCTCAACAGCGCAAAGAGGCCAAGAAACGCAAACGCCAGAAGAAAATCGAATCTTTCAAGGACTATTTTGATTTCCGCGAGCCGCTCTCCCAGATCCCGCCCCATCGGCTCCTGGCACTCAATCGCGGCGAACGCTCGAAGATTCTCCGAGTGAGAATCGACGCGGACATGGATGCTATGGCCAGCAAGGCCGAGCAGATGCTTGTGCCGACTAGCCATCCTCATTCCGAATTCCTCGGCAACTGCTTGCGCGACGCCTTGACGCGCATGGTTGTGCCCAGTTTGGAACGCGACGTGCGCCGCGAGTTGACCGAACAGGCAGAAGCTCACGCGGTGAATGTGTTCGCGCGAAACCTGCGTAAACTACTGCTGCAACCTCCCGTGCGCAGTCGTCGGGTGTTGGCCGTTGATCCGGGCTTTCGCAGCGGTTGCAAGCTGGCGGCACTGGACGAATTCGGCAATGTGCTCGGGCATACCGTGATCCACGTGATCGGAAAATCGGATGTGGTGCGGCGAGGCCGCCAGCAGATAGTGGAAATGATCACCCTGTACCACATCCCGGTTATCGCAATCGGCAACGGTGCCGCCTGTCGAGAATCGGAGAAACTGATCGCGGACATCCTGGCGAAGGAACTTGCCCAATTCGACGTCCAGTACGTTACCGTCAACGAAGCTGGCGCCAGCGTCTATTCGACAAGTGCGCTGGGACGCGAAGAGTTGCCCAGGTTCGATCCCGTGCTGCGCAGTGCAGTATCCATCGGGCGCAGGCTGCAAGATCCTCTTTCGGAACTAGTCAAGATCAATCCAGCCAATATCGGCGTTGGCTTGTATCAGCACGATGTTAAGGCGAAGCACCTGGAAACCTCGTTGGACGCCGTCGTAGAATCTTGCGTCAACTTCGTAGCGGTCGACGTCAATACGGCCAGCCCCGCGTTGCTGCGGTACGTTTCCGGCCTGAATCAGTTGACTGCCCGACGACTATACGAGTATCGCCAGCAAAACGGTCCATTTCGCAATCGCGACCAGTTCAAAGAGGTCCCCGGCTTTGGCGACGCCACCTTCGTGCAGGCAGCCGGCTTCCTAAAGATCACCGGTGGCGACAATCCGCTGGATGCGACATGGATCCACCCGGAAAGCTACGAGGTCGCCGGGCGCGTAATCGAAGAACTTGGGGGCAGCGTTTCGGAATTGGCCGCCAGCGTTGCCTCGTCTCAACAGCCAGAGAAAGTCGACACAGCCCAGGAGAAACCGCCGCAGAGGTCCGTCGCGAAAATCGAACCGCCAACACAGGAGCCAGCCGACAAGGAACCGGCCAAGGCGGAGCAAGAGTTGGAGGAATCGGCAGAAACGCCCAAGGAACAATCTGCCGAAACAGAAGAGAAGCCAGAGGAAGCGCCAGAACCACCCCAGGAACAGCCTGCCGAAACGGAAGAGGAGTTGGGGGAAGCGGCAGAACCGGCCAAGGAAGAACCACCCAAGGAAGAACCGACGGAGGCGGAAGAGAGGCCGGAGGAATCTGCTGCGCCGGCCGAGCAGCCACAGGCCGTCCCCGAAGAAACGCCGCCGGAACCGGCGGAGGTCGTCGCCGCCGAGGGGAATCCGCCGTCACTGGCCGAGCGGGCTGGAAACGCCGACGTCGCCGCCCTGGCGGCAGAGTTGGAGATCGGCGAACTGCTGCTGAAGGACATTCTCAGTTCTTTGACACGCCCCGGGCGCGACCCTCGCGAAGATCTGCCTCCGCCTATGTTCCGCCGCGAGGTGATGAGACTGGAGGACCTCCAACCCGAAATGGAACTGAGCGGGACCATATTGAATGTCGTGGATTTCGGGGCGTTCGTCGATATCGGTCTGCCCGACAGCGGTTTGATACACATCAGCCGCCTGGCCGACCGGTACGTTCGTGACCCGCACGAAGTCGTCAGCGTCGGGGACATTGTGAACGTTTGGGTCGTGGAGGTGGACAAACAACGCCGCCGCGTCTCGTTGACAGCCATCAAGCCGGGAACGGAGACGCCACGAGAGGAGCGCAGAGACAGACCGAAACCCGGCGGGCGCGAACGGAAACCGGGAAGGCCGGAAGGCAAACCATACGGCCGCCGCCCCGAGGGAAGGCAACAGGGCAAGCGTGACAAGGGCGGGAAACCGAAGTACGTACACCGACCAGCGCAAAAAAAGAAACCGGTCCGCCCGATCACCGACAAGATGGTCGAAGGCAAAGAGCCGATGCGATCGTTTTCTGACTTGCTTCAATTTTACGAGCAAAAGCCGACCGACGAGGAAGAAAAAGAGAAATCGTGATGGATTTCGAGCAGCGACTTCAGAAGGCGATCCATCGCGGCCACCGACGCGGCGAGACTGCGGCACGCGAGGCCGAAGCGGATGCGCTCAGCGAAGAGGAACTGAAGCGACTCCACTCCCAGTACCGGCTCGAACTGTCCGAATACATCGAAAATTGCATACGGAAGCTCCCCAGTCATTTCCCGGGTTTTCGGTACGAAACGATCTACGGAGAACGCGGCTGGGGCGCCGCCTGCAAACGCGATGACGTGCGCGTGGTCGCCCGAGGAATACGGGACAACGTCTACACCAGAATCGAGATGACCATACGACCGTATTCCTCGATGCACATCTTTGAACTGAATGCCAAGGGGACGATCCATAACAAGGAAGTATTCAATCGCCAGCATTTCGAGCGATTGGCGGACGCAGATCCCGCCACGTTTGTCGAATTGATCGACACTTGGGTGCTCGAATTCGCAGAACTCTACGCAGCGAAATCCTGATGTGGGGCACGTTTCCAACGTGCCAGCCATCTCTCACGGCTTCTCCTCGATGCGATACAGGTGCTTGCGCGTGCGCAGATATAGCGCGTCGCCGGACACGGCGGGTGACCCCATGAATCCGTCATCAAGTTCGTTGACGGCGAGTACCTTGAATTGTGGTGCCGCCTCGATGATGGTCGACTTGCCGGTCTCGTCGCAGAAGTAGATTCTTCCGTTCGCGTAGATCGGCGAGGCCGAGAAGTTACCGCCGACCCGCTCCTTCCACACCTCCTTGCCCGTCTTGGCCTCGACGCACGTAGCCACTCCGTCGTTGTCGACCATGAACAAGAGGTCATCGACCAGGAGGATTGACGGCCGCTTTGTTACCGCGCGTTTGTACTCCCAGGCAACATGAGTATCGGTCACTTCGCCGCGCCCGTCCGGGCGCACGGCGTACAACTCGGCACCCATTCCCATCGGGGCGAAAACCAATCCGTAGCCGACCACCGGGCGGCAAGTGCCGGAATGGCTCCCAATGCATTCCACGCGCCACAGCTCCTTGCCCGTATCCGGTTCGTAACCGTACAACGCCATGGACCCGAGGCTGATCAATACGGGTTTGCCTTGGACATCAGCGATCACGGGCGTGGAAAAGCCTTTGCGCAGGTCGCCCTGGATCTTAGGTCCTCCCGTTTCCGGGTCGATGTCCTGGAAGTCGACACTGCGGTCCGTTTGCCAGACGGTCTTGCCCGTGTGCTTATCCATGGCGACGACATATTGTCGGTCGCTGCCGTCGAAGTGCAGGATCAGCAAGTCCTTGTACAGAAACGGCGACGATCCCGCACTGCGGAAGTGGTTGCAGACGAAATCCGTGCGCTCCCAAATCACATCGCCCGTTGTCGAGTCGAGGCACGCGCTGTACGGAGAACCGAAACTCACGTACACGCGACCTTCCTCGATCACGGGCGATGGCGAGGCGTAGGAGTTGAACGGATGGCAGTACTGCGGCAAGTTCACCAGACGCAGGCGCTTCCTGACGATGACCTTGCCGGAATTCTTGTCCACGCAGACGGCGTACAGCAGAGTACCGGCTTCGTTGGCGTCGGTCAGCCAGATTCGGTCGCCCCAAATCACCGGCGACGACCACGCCTTGCCGGGAATGGGCGTTTTCCATACGACGTTTTCATCTTCGCTCCACTGCAAAGGCAATCCGGTGGAATCGGCGTGGCCCTGATCTGTCGGACCTCGGTAGCTTGTCCAGTTTTCCCCGCCAATGGCTGCCGATGCGATAGCTAGACCCAAGCATACGGTCGTCAATACATACTTCATGGTCGCGATTTCCCAGTTTCTGGTTTCCAGTTTCAAGTTGTCGGCGCCCCGTATCCAAATCGGATGAGTTCCCATTCTCTAGGATTTCTTGTCGACCTACAAGGTTCCCGCGACTTGCCGCGTGCTCCCTGGAGTGTTACCTTCGATTTCAGCACAGGAACGTGATTATGGCCAATCCAGAGCACGTTAGAATCGTCAAACAGGGAATTGACCGGTTAACGGAATGGCGAGAGCGAAACCCGGATGAGCCGCTCGACTTGATTAATGCGGATCTTCGCAGGATCAACCTCGTGGAAGACGACCTCTTGGACGACGAGGATGACTTCTTGGGGTCGGGGTCCCGGCCGGGAGCGGACCTCTGTAACGCTCAACTACAGGGGGCCAACTTGACCAATGCGTATCTCTTCCGAGCGAGGCTTGTGGGTGCCGACCTGAGCCGGGCGGACTTGACCAGAGCCTACCTGCCCTGGGCTGATCTCCGGCATGCGAATCTCCTGGAATCTAATCTCACTGGCGTCGATCTGCGCGAGGCAGATTTGGCCGAGGCGAAGCTCACTCGGGCACGGCTCATCGGAGCGGACATCTCTGCGGCAAATCTGACGAGGACCGACCTCAGAGGGACGGACTTGACGGCGGTCAAGAATCTGAGGCCGCAACAGATAGACTCGGCGTTCATCGACTCGGAAACGAAACTACCGAAAGCGGACCATTCGGATCTGTGAAGGAGATCGACACATGCTAGGGAAAACGACAAGAATCGGTATTGCCGCCGTAGCCCATGCCATGCTTCTCGCGGGCGCAATCCTGTTCGGCCAACAAGGCGCTGCCGCTGATTGGCAGGTGGTCGATCAGCCTGACCTGAAAGAGCAGCTTGCCAAAGCACCGACACTCGAACCGGAGAGACTCGCCGCTCCGGCCCGAGGCGTAACGAGTTGGACGTTCCAACTGATCCCCAATCCCGACGGCAAGACGTACGATGCGCTGCAGTGGTATTTCAAAACGTACTCCGGGCCCACGTGGCTGTATGCTTGCGACCTGGCCACCCGTGAGGTGAAGAAACAGCGTTTCCCTGACCGCCGGCAGATCCACATGCACGGTGGACTGTTAGCCCCGGACGGCAAGTACTACATTGTCACGCCGGATTGGAACGTGGGGATGAATCTGTTTGTGTACGATCCGGCGACCAATCTGCTTGAGGACCGTGGCATCTTCGTGCCCAACCTGGTGGGCGAAACGCGGCGAATGGTGCTGGGGCCCGACGGTCTGATCTACGGCACCGGCAACTACCGCGACCCCAGAAAGGCCGGCGCGTACTGCTACGACTGGAAGGCAGGCAAGTTGGTGCGCGACTACGGACCCATCGGACCGGACCACGCGCCTCACGGTGCCTGGGGCTATTTCATCGGCGTGGACGATCAATACATCTACGTAGCCAGCGGCAAGATTCCCTGGTATCTGGTGGCGGTGAACATCAAGACGGGCGAGGAGACTTTGTTGGCCGAGACGAAGGCAGGCGGCAACATCTCCGTCTCGCCGATGAACGGCGGCGCCCAGGCCACAGTGCGAAACGAACCGGAGGCGAAGCAAGAGTACTTCTGGCTGTACCACGGAAAGATGATACCAAAGACCGACAACAATCCCCCTTGGACGCCGTTCCAGACGCCATCGGATAAGGCTCCGCCAAGGCCCGAAGTCTACCGCGGCCAAGTCGATCCAGTGGACGGGAAGGCATACCTGTGGTGGCGGTCTGCCGAGGAACGCGACAAGGCACCCAAACCGGCACCCGCCGATGCGAAACCTCAGGATCTGGGCTGGAAACGCATTGAATTGCCGGACGTGGAAACCTATCCACTGGCCATTCACCGCTTGTTTCCGTTGCCGGACGGTCGCCTGTTCGGTACGGCCCAGGCATACATTGGCCGTTTCCTCCTCGATCCAAAAACGGGTGACGGAATTCCGCTAGGCAGCGGCGGACCGAGCATCTACGCCTTGGCCGCGCACGGCCAAAGGCTTTACTGGAGCGGCTATCCGGGTGGGCCTGTCGACGAGTTCGATCCCGCTCGCGAGTGGACGCTACTGAAGGGTGGCCCGCCAGGCGAGGAACCGCCGGACATCAAGTCGCCGGAGAGCAACCCGCGACGCGTAGTCGATTCGCTGTTCGGCAAGACGCGGGTCAAGAAGATGTTCAGCGCTACGGTCGGCGCCGACGGGTGTGTTTATTTCGGAGGTGCCGGAATCCGTGACTATTCCGGTGGCAGCTTCGCCTGGTTCGACCCGGAGTCTGCCGAGTTCGATGGCCTGTGGCGTCCGTTCAGCGGCTATCGCGTCTACTGGGTAACGCCGGCACTGGACGGTCGGTTCATCGTCGCGTCCACCAAAACGGCGACGGACGAGTTGAACGGCGACGTGCGCCCAGAAAGTGCGAAGCTGTTCGTATGGGACACGGACGAAAAGAAGATTGTGCGCGACGTCGTGCCCGTGCCAAAAGCGTCCAAGGCCGGCCCCTTGGTCGAAGTCGCGCCCGGTCGACTGCTTGGCACCACGGAGGACCCGGAGGTCGAAAACGGTGGTCTGCTCTACGGCGTCGATGTCCGCACCGGCGATGTTCTGTTCACGAAGAAACTGCCTGATAGGTTGCGCTTCACGTGGGGCCACGGCACCACGCAATGGGACTTTGGCAAAGGTCCTGACGGCAACGTGTACACTTATCTCGGCAACGTGCTGGTGCGTATCCATCCGGGCGACGCGAAAGTCGAAGTGCTGGGCCGGCCGGGGCGCGTCGGGCGATTCTGCTTCGCCGGCAGCGACTTGTACTTGGCAGGCGACGAACCGGTGCGGCGGCTCGCGGGTATCGCTGCCAAGTAGACACGCATCATGAATCAAACGATCGTTACCACGCCGACTCGCTGGTTTGTGCGCGGTTTTCTCGTCGGCATTTTGATCACTGCGTCGCTGACCGCAATCTCCTACTTCTTCCGCTCGGACCGCGGAGGTAACTTGGTGGGGACCACGCCCAACAATCGCGAAGCGTTGGGGTTTCCCGTCGAGCTGTGGGAAAGCGGAAATACGTACGGCGGCTATTTCGTCGATTACCTGGCCCTGTTGATCGACGCCGCGTTCGCGGCCGTGGTTGGGGCTGCGTGCGGCCTTTTTACGCTACGTCATCGCGTTCGTTTGACTCGTATGGTGGAAGAGTTGGAGCAAGCGACTGCCCGGCCGGTGCAGCGCAGCCTGCAATTCTCGATGCGAGGCCTGCTACTGGCGACCGGCCTGGCTGCGTTGGTGGCCGCTGGCGTACGTTACGCACTGGAGGGCCGAGCGGAAGTGCTGGGGATGATCTATTTGCTTGGTCCGTGGCTGCTGGTGCTGATTGCCTTTCTGCCGCTGGGACTGTCGTGGCAACAGCGAGTGTACATCCTGATCCCGATGGCCCTGCTGCTGATGGCAGCCGCAGCGGTCATCGGTATGTCACTGAGGCCAAAGATTGAATTCGACAAAGTCTTGCTGGGGATCTTCATTTGCTGGACCCCGCAAAGCGTACTGGCCGCCATCGGCCTGACGGCGTTCTTGATCTTCCGCCGAGCCGCCTCAGAACGGTCGGAAACCGAAGCCTAATCGAAGTTTGTAGGGTGGGCCAAGTCTTCGCGGGCCCACCGCTCAGTACTCGGTACTCGGTACTCAGTACTCAGACCCCGGTGGGCCCGCGAGGACTTGGCCCACCCTACCTCATTACCCTTGGCCGCGTCAGGTTGTTGAGATCACACTCGCCCGCATCAACGTGGCCTGCGGGAGCACGATGACTGATTCAGCCGCGGCGATCAGTTGGTCGATGTCGGCCATCGATCGAACTGGATGCATCAGCCAGGAACGAACGCGGCCTGGCGGAATATCGGAATGGAGATGAACGTTCGCTCGTTGGACCTCACGGGCAATCTGATAAGCTTTGTGACCGCCCATGACAAAGTTCTCCCTGATCCGTCGGATGATGTCGTCTGGGGTGTACGCTTCGTCCATCCACGCTTCGAACTTCGGCGAGCCGCTACCTTCGGCGCAACGAGCCGCGACCAATACGTCTCCTCCCAGCTTGACAATCTGAGTGGCCTCTTCGATGGCCTTCTGCGATTGGTATAAATCGATGTCTTTGGGGTATCCGCCCGGCGAGGCAATAACCAGATCGGCGCGACACGGCACCTCGATCAAATACATCTCGTCCACGAAACGGCAGGCCTGCCGGAATGCAGTGTCCGGATCGCCAGCGCGCACGGCGACGATCCGATGAGCGTCGTCCATAGCCACGCTTACGCCGAAGTCCACAGCGGCCATTCGGCCCACCTCATCGACTTCTTCGCGCACGGGATTGCCGTCGATCAAGCCCGGGCCGGTTCCCGGCAGATCCATTCGCGAATGGTTGGCGCGAATCGCCGCGGCGTCCGCCAAGCCGGGATAGACGCACTTTGCGCCGCCGCCATAACCGCAAAACTGATGATACTCGACGTCACCCGTAATGATCTTCAGGTCCGCCTCCATGAACGAACGATTCAGCGAGATGTCGGTGCCCAGGGTCGTCGTGCCAAGAGGCACAAGGCGTTTGGGATCCTTAGCATCGTGACTTTCACTGCGTACCAAGCCGTGCCACCGTCCCAAGGCGGTCTCGAACTCCTCGTCGTTCATCGGCCGATGTAGGCCGGTCGCCACGATGACGTTGACTTGATCCGCAGACACGCCGCTCGCCACCAATTCGCCCATGACCGCGTCGACCAGTAACGCGTTTGGCACTGGGCGCGTGGCGTCTTCGATGGCAATGGCAACGCGGCGTGCTCCTAACGCCCGGTCCCGCAGCGGCGGGCCGGAAACCGGTTCTGTCAGTGCCTCGCGCAATGCTTTGGCCGGGTCAGATACCGGGGCCAGCGCACGTGGAGTGTACACGCCGACGAGTTTGTCGCGCGGAACACAGACCGAGATCGTATCGTGCCCATACGGCAGCGTGATCCGTTCGCTCATGGTGGGGATACTCCCTTATCCGTGTCCTCCGACTTGTCCGGGTGTCCTGATTCCTCAAAAGAAAAACTCTTCCACTGGGCCAGGCATCCGGGGCCCCGCGTCACATGCGCTTGCCGCGCCGTCGTATCGAACACCATGGCGTCAATCGAGCCAAAGTGCTTGCAGATCCATCGGGTCTCATGATCGGCAAAGAAACGCTTGATGGCGGCCAAATCGATGTGCCCTTTGGCGCCTTCCAACAACTCGCGCATGCGGGCGCACTGCGGATGGCACTCGATCGGCTGCCCTACCGGCGTGCGCGTCATCTCGCGAGTTCCGTAATAGACTCGCGCCATAGTGACCCGTCCCCATTCGGTAGCCATCCGCTCCGGCGAACCTTCGATATTCAAGAGGCGCCCTTTGCCGTCGGCCATGACGAACGTGAACCATCCGGCCTGCCTGGCGCGTTTCGCTTCCTCCTCGACCGCCTCCAACGTCGGCTGGTACAGCAGATGAGAGATTAATGCGTAACTTGGTACGCCGACCGCCGGGCCGGGAATCGATTTATCGAAGGCGCTGGTCCAGCACAGCGCGATTCCAGCCGAATTCATCCCGGCTCCGGTCCACAGGCCCGGGTACGAGTAACCTATGACGCTGGGGCCGTCGGCTCGTTTCCACAACAGCATCTGCGACTTGCCGTAAAGCTGCGCGAACCAGTCCCAGCTCTCTCCGACGTACGTATGCCCATCGCATGTGGCAGGCGGCCCGACGGCCACGGCCGTGCAGTGATCGACCGACGGAATATCGCCGCGATGCCAAAGCTCCTCGTGCAGCGTGATCAGCACATGCTCTTCCAGCCGCAATCCGCTACCTTCGGCCATTCCCTCCAACTCGTCAATCAACTCGGTCGATAGCTGCCGGATCGGCTTCAGGCACGCGCCGGCATAGCGCAACAGCTCGTCGCGTTTCGCCTTTTCCTTGGCAAAATCGGCGTAGATCTGCGTATCGAGAAATTCGCGAATCGCAACAGAGAATCGTCGCCCATACACCCGCCCACGTTCGCGCGGCGAGCCCGTGATCGTGACCAGCGAGTGATCGCTCGCCTGGGGCCGCTCCGCCAGCGGCCTACGTTCAGCGGCTGTCCCGATGGAGAGTAGCCCAAAGGCGCCGCCAGCTACGCTGGACGTTGTGACAGCCGCGAACTGCCGTCTATTCATCCGCCAAATGTCCATCTTTGATCATCTCCATGAGGCCGCCCATAGCGTCTGGCGGTCTTTCAAGTTTCAACTGCTGGGTGGCCGGGGGCGAACGAAGTGAGCCCTCAGCAACAAAACGCTAGGGGCGCGCTGCCGCTCGCCCTTCTAAATCCACCAAAAACGCCATTGTAATCTTACAGGATGAAAAGAAAGTGATGAAGGAAGTGAAACCACCCTGTAGATAGAACGATTGTCTCGTGTATGCTTCGACGCCTGTCCTTTCGCCAGAAACAGCCGACGAGATAGTCGCTTCAGGTCCATGAAAAAACGCCGCTTGCGATTTCTCTGCAAGCGGCGCTCAGTGGAGGCGGCGGGAATCGAACCCGCGTCCCGTGATATTTCCATGCCAGCTTCTACGTGCATAGTCGATTATTTGGTTTTTGACCGCGAAGCGCCAATCGACAGGCTCTTCGCTAGCCTAGCCCGGAACTTTTTTAACCGACGACGTGCCAGACATGACCGTCGGCGATCCGAATTTGGCGACCGGCTTTTGGGACTCTTCGGCTAAATCCCTCAGCCGGGGCTACGAATGTTACGCAGCCAGTACGAGGTTTTCCTCGGCAAATAAATAGAGTGGTCAGCTTTTAACGTGGCCAACTGACCAACCACGACACGCCACTGACACTTCAACCTATCCGGTCGAAGCCAATTCGCCCCCCTGTAAAGAGTTGAAAAGCCACAGAGTCCAAGAGTCGAAAAGTGACTCTCGCCCACTTGTTTTCGGCATTGCTATTGTTGAATCTCTCCTTTGTTTCCGGTTTGCTGTCTATATATGATACGCACTACGGCGATCAAAGAACAGATATGACAATCGTCAGACGAGGAGTAATTTGATGGCTGATTGGGTCGCAGAAGGTAAGAAGGCCCCGGCATTTACGTTGGCGGCGGACGACGGCACCAAGGTGAGGCTCTCGGAACTGAATGGCTCGCCGGTGGTTCTGTACTTCTATCCCAAAGACGATACGCCGGGGTGTACACGAGAAGCCTGCGCATTTCGCGATCGCAAAGCGGCGATCGAAGGGTTGGGGGCCACGGTGCTGGGCGTCAGCCCCGACTCGGTGGAGAGGCATGCGAAGTTCCGCGATAAATACGAGTTGAACTTCCGCTTGCTGGCCGATCCCGATCACAAGGTAGCCGAGAAATATGGGGCGTGGCGCGAGAAGAACATGTACGGCAAGAAGAAGATGGGCATCCAGCGTTCGACGTACCTGATCGACGCGGCCGGCAAGGTGGCTAAGGTCTGGCAACGTGTCAAAGTGGACGGGCACGACGATCAGGTGATGGAAGCGTTGAAGGAACTGGGGCATTAGCGATTTGTCGGTGGCTTGAAAACAGCTAATCGGGGGAGACGCCTGCCGCCCCAAGCCAACGGTGGCATTGGCGGCCACGAATTCTATTGGGACACGAAAAAAGCCCACGGCATCGACCGTGGGCTTGTCTCTTCCGTTGACCATCGTACGAGTTAGAAGATCCCCATCGCGATGAGGCTGTAGCGGACGACAAAACCGGCGGCCACCACGCTGACCATGCTCATCAACTTGATCAGGATGTTCAGACTTGGGCCGCTGGTGTCTTTGAAGGGATCGCCTACGGTATCGCCGACCACCGCTGCCTTGTGGGCTTCGGTGCCTTTGCCGCCGTGAGCTCCGCCCTCGATGTACTTCTTGGCGTTGTCCCAAGACCCGCCTGCGTTGGCCATGAAGATGGCCACGCAGAAGCCACACGTGAGTGTGCCGACCAGCAAGCCGAGCACACCGGCCACACCGAGAAGAAGGCCGGTGAACACCGGCAGCACCAAGCCCAGAATCGATGGGATGATCATTGCCCACTGGGCAGCCTTGGTGCTGATCTGCACGGGACGCGCATAATCCGGTTGCTCTGTGCCGTCCATGATGCCGGGCTTTTCCTTGAACTGCCGCCGGACTTCTTCGACCATGCCTCTGGCCGCTCGCCCCACTGCCTTCATCGTCAACGCGCAGAAGACGAATACAGCCATGGCCCCTAAGAACACACCGACCAGCACTTTCGGATTCATCACCGAACTGTTGTAGTATGCGGCGAATTGAGGCAACTTGGCTTCTTTCACCGGGACCAGTGGAGCATCGATCGCGGCAAACTCGACCACACTCGTCTCAGGATCCGGCCTAATCATGTCGGCAGGAATCAGTGACGGCATTTTGTAAAATTTCAGATCGTCCCACTGCTTGGCAATGCTTGGATGCCGAGTGTCTGTCGGCATGGCCAAGTACGTATGCGCCTTATCCCCTGATTTCTCAATGATGAAACCGTTGGAGGCCTTATAGAGACCATCGGGCTCTCCGGCCAACTCTTTCGTCACGACGGATTTGCCCCAGTGGTCGAAACCCATACGCACTTCTTCGACGTACGCAGCCAGGAGGGCCAACGCCGTAAGAGCGGCCGAGCCGATGGCGAATCCTTTGCCTGTGGCAGCAGTCGTGTTGCCCAAGCTGTCCAATGCATCGGTGCGTTCGCGGACCACCGGATCCAATCCGGACATCTCGGCGTTGCCGCCTGCGTTGTCTGCAATCGGACCGTAGGCGTCGGTGGCCAGCGTGATGCCCAGCGTGCTGAGCATGCCCACGGCAGCGATACCCACGCCGTAGAGACCGAGGGCGAAAAAGTTGATGTCGGAGTAGTTCCAGCCGTTGGCAAAACCAAAGGCGCTCAGCATTCCGGCGCAGACGACGATCACCGGGAACCAAACGCTCATCATCCCGTCGCCGATGCCGCCGATGATAACGGTCGCCGGGCCGGTGAGTGCCTGATCCGCCAGCTTCTTGGTAGGCGAGAACTCGTCGCTGGTTTGATATTCGGTCCATTTGCCGATTAGCCAACCGGCCACCAACCCGACGATAATGCTAAACGCCACACCTGGAATGATAAATCCGCCAACATCATACGTCGTACCGGACGTCCGCGGCATCAACCACCAAGCCAGACCGATCGCAGCGACGGCCACCAAGAACGTGGAAAGGTTGATTCCACGAGCCAGCGCTGCAAGGAGGTTCTTCTGTGTTGCATCTTCTTTGGTCCGCACCATGTAGATGCCGAAGATCGAAAGGAAGATACCAAAGCCAGCGATGGCCATGGGCAAGAGCAGGGCCCGGAGTTGGGCCGCGCCGCTTAACAGTCCCGTGTCTCCCAAGAGAGCATCGGTTGAATAGGCCGCCACACCTAACGCGGCGGTCGCCAAGATCGAACCGCAGTACGATTCGTACAAGTCGGCACCCATGCCGGCCACATCGCCCACGTTGTCGCCCACGTTGTCGGCAATGGTTGCGGGGTTTCGAGGATCGTCTTCCGGGATACCCTTTTCGACTTTTCCTACAAGGTCCGCACCGACGTCAGCCGCCTTGGTGAAGATGCCACCGCCGACGCGGGCGAACAGCGCCTGGCTGCTGGCCCCCATGCCGAAGCACAACATCGTCACCGTGATCATCACTAGGTCCGGTGGTACGTCCGTGATCATGGGCACGATCCAGTAAAGGACCGCGAACCAGAGGCAAATGTCCAGCAGACCGAGCCCCACGACGGTCAGCCCCATCACGGCGCCAGACCGGAAGGCAACCTGCAAACCGGCGTTCAGCGACTTCTGGGCACCGGCGGCCGTTCGGTTGCTGGCCCACGTGGCCGTTTTCATGCCACACCAGCCAGCCAAACCGGAGAAGAAACCGCCTGTTAGAAACGCGAACGGCACCCACTTGCTCTGTGCATCCAAACCGTACGCGGCATAGGCCAGAAGGCAGGCAATGACCACAAAGAAGATCGCTACTACTTTGTACTGTTGCCACAGGTACGCGTCCGCGCCCTCGCGCACGTAGCCAGCAATCTCCTTCATCCGATCATCGCCTTCGTCGGCAGCCATCATGCTCTTGAAGAACAGATAAGCTTGCACTAATGCGGCGAGCGATCCGAGGAAGGCGATGGACCAGACCACGATGATGATCATGTTGCTGCCGCCGCTCGAACCGCCGCCGGCGGTGCCGCCGTCTCCATTCTGAGCCCAGGCGATTGTACAAACACCAACAAGCAGACCGACCGCGATCAAGAGACCTATCACGCGGACCCAACGGGAACCAATAGTTTGTTTTTCCATGTCCCTGTAACCCTATCTCCGCTGACACACAGACAAAAAACACCGATGTTCTTTTGTTCACTACGCTCGCAGTTCGTGTGGAGGGCAATCACGATTGCATCAAGGAGGAAAGACGCCGACGATCCCGAGAGCCAGTGCAGGATTGGGTGTGTTCGTCGGCGAGTGCCTCCTTTGTCGTCTGCAGCCGCTAGCAAGAAGGTGGAGTGTAATTGATCGACGGAAGGGCTGCAACGGCCCCGTTTTTCTTCCTGGGTTCGCTATAGCACCCCGTCGCATCACTTTCAGACTCTGGTATCCTAGTGCTATTGACATTGTTCTACTCTGAACATTCCCACGCAAGGATGGAAGGACCACAATGGACGCACGCAAACCGCCGTACTGGGTTGGGTTCGACTTGGGTGGCACGAAGATGCTGGCCACCGTGTATGACTCCCGTTTCCAGCCCGTGGGACGCGACCGCAAACGCACAAAGGGGCATGGCGGCTCGCAGATGGGCTTGGAACGGATCGTGAAGACGATTCGTAAGGCATTGGAGGTCGCCGAAGTCTCGGCTGACGAGTTGGGCGGAATCGGCGTGGGTTTTCCCGGCCCCATTGACATGGAAAAGGGCACGCTTCTGGAAGCGGTCAACCTGGGCTGGGAAGACATGCCGCTGAAAGAATCGCTTGAGCGAGAATTTGGATGCGGAGCCGCTATCGCCAACGACGTCGACGTTGGTGTTTTCGGCGAATATCGCTTCGGCGCGGCTCGCGGTGCGCGGTGCGTCGTTGGGGTTTTCCCAGGCACTGGCATCGGAGGTGGCTGCGTCTACGACGGCAAGATATTCCGCGGCAAGCTCAGTTCGTGCCTGGAGATTGGTCACGTCCAGGTCAACTCGAACGGTCAACTCTGCGGTTGTGGCCGCTACGGTTGCCTGGAGACGGAAGCCAGCCGGTTGGCCATTGCGGCCGAAGCGGCCAAGGCGGCCTATCGAGGCGAAGCGCCACACCTGCGCGAGAACGCTGGCGTCAGTCTCAAGGACATCCGCAGTGCTGCGTTATCCGAGTCGATCAAGGCAGGTGACGAGGCAGTGGAGTTGATCGTTCGCCGGGCCGCCGAGAAAATCGGCGTGGTCGTCGGCGACGCGGTCAACTTGATGCTGCCCGACGTGGTGGTGCTGGGCGGGGGCTTGGTCGAAGCGATGCCGGACATCTTTGTCGAAATCGTCGGCGAGACGGCAAGAAATCGGGCGATGGCACCGTTCGCCAAGCTGTTCGAAGTCCTACCCGCACAACTGGGCGACGACGCATCGGTGCTGGGAGCCGCGGCCTGGGCCGCAGAGTGCCTTTCGACGAGCCTTGACCGCGACGATACTGAAACCGTTGACGAATGACCATGAAAACGTTGTTGCTGTTGCGCCACGCGAAATCTAGTTGGAGCGATCCGACGTTGACGGACCACGATCGCCCGCTTAACGGTCGCGGTAAGCGGGACGCTCCACGAATGGGCAAGCTGCTGAAAGACGAGCAACTGACGCCGGATCTGATCGTCAGTTCCACTGCCAAGCGGGCGCGCAAAACGGCGTCGAAGGTGGCCGGCGGTTGCGGCTATCGTGGCGAAGTCGAACTGACCGACAGCTTCTATCACGGCCACCCCCGGCAGTACATCGAGCACCTCAAGCAGGTATCTGACGAGAATGACCTGGTGATGGTGGTGGGCCATAATCCTGGGCTGGAATCGCTGTTGGACTTCTTGACCGGGTGTGGCGAACGGATGCCGACGGCGGCACTGGCTCACATCCAGTTCGATATCAGCAGTTGGAAAGAACTGGCGGACTCGCCGACCGGCAGCCTGGTGAATCTGTGGCTGCCGAAGGAACTGCCAAACGAGACTTCTACCTAGTGGGCCGTTTCAAGAATACTGGCCGAAGAAAACCGCAAACGCCTGGAACGCGAACGAAAGCGCCGAGGGGCAGCGAAGGGAGAGAGGTAGGATCCTCCACGGAATTCCCTACTGCAATTCCGCTGCCACTTTTTCCGCTTCGCGCCACACACGCAGGATATTACCGCCCCAGATCTTCTTGATCGCCTCTTCGGAATACCCGCGCCGCACAAGTTCGACGGTCACGTTCCGCGCCTGGGAGTGATCGTTGAAGCCCCGTATCCCGCCGCCGCCATCGAAATCGGTGCCGATACCCACGTGGTGGATGCCGGCAACTTTCGCCGCATGGTCGATATGATCGACGTAGTCCTTCAGACCGGCGGGCGGGAATTGCTGGTCCACTTCCCTCTCACCCTCTCGGAATTGTCGCCGTTGACTGGCGGTGGCTTCGCTGAGCCTGGCACCAAGAGGGCCGGTGGGAATGCCGATTCTTGTGGCCAGATCCTTGACGGCGTGGCGACGTTCGGGAGATGGCGCTTTGAGATAGGCGTCCAACGCGACAATCTGGATCACCCCGCCGTTCTTGGCCAGGGCCTCAAGCTGCCGGTCGTCCAGGTTTCTGGGATTGTCACTCAAGGCCCGGCAGCCCGAATGCGAGGCGATCACGGGTGCCCGAGACAAATCAATGACGTCCTGGAAGGATTCAGACGATATGTGCGAGACGTCCACCATCATTCCTAGCCGGTTCATTTCAACCACAACCTGACGGCCAAACGGACTGAGACCATTGTGTTCACTCTGTTCGTCACCGAGCTTTGAACTGGGATTGCTCGAATCGCATATCTGGTTGTGACCGACATGGCTCAAGGTGATATACCGGGCTCCGAGATCATAGAACTTGCGGACGTTCGACAGATCTTCGCCGATTGCGTATCCGTTCTCGACACCGATCGTCACCGCTCGCTTGCCGCCTGCAATGATCCGTTCGGCACCATCGGGCGACACGGCCAACTGGCAGCGGTCTGGATACATGTTTTCGGCAAGTCGATGAATCGCCTTGAATTGTGTGATCGCATTGTCGTAGGCCCGTTTGTATCCGTCGGCGTCGCGTTTCCCTTGTCCTATCCACACGGCCAGGAACACTGCATCCACGCCGCCTTGTACCATCTTTACCAAGTCGCACTTGAGTTTTGGATTGTCGATCCCCGGATCGAGTCTTTCGGTTGCATATTCGGCGCCTGCAATATCCACGTGCGTGTCGATCGTGACCGCTTCTCGGTGAATTCGCTCTGCCGCCGCGAGGATTTCCTGCTCGTCCGCCGTATGCTGGGGTTGTTGACCGCTCGCTCGGTGGCCGGTATACGCTGCAAGCGTCATCAGAAAAAAGACGGACAGGCGAATATCTGACAGCTTATGTAGCACTGTGGGCTCCTCTGGAGGAACTGCCAACGACCGCCACGCAACAGCGCAAGCGTCTAAAATCGTGGACCAGACAACTTCCTCGTTTAACCCGAAGCCGAAGGCGATGGCGATGGCGGGCGTCGCTCGTGGACCATGGATTCCGCTTCCCGCCATCGCCTCCGGCTTCGGGTTAAACGGGACGACGCACTGGCAGGATCACGAACTCACTTTGTCGGAGATCCTACGGTGTCCCAAACAGTGCGTCGAAAGTCAAGGCCCTTTTGCCGCCAGGGGACATTGATTCGATGCGCCCTCTGATTAGACTCATAGCTGGTCGCTTTGGCGGCTGAGTCTGATGCCTTAAATAGACAAGGAGATTCTTATGAGTAAACGCCGCATTCGCTTGTCGCGTCGTGGTTTCATTTCGGGGATGGCCGCTTCGTTGGCGGCGCCGATGATAATTCCTCGCCATGTTTTGGGAGATGACAATAACGCCCCGGCCAACGAGAAGATCGTGCTGGGCACGATCGGCATCGGCAAGATGATGTACGGATCGCACCTGCCGCACTTCCTGCGCATGCCGGAAGTCAAAGTAGTCGCAGTTTCCGACGTGGACACGACTCGCCGCGATGCCGGCAAGAAGCGGGTCGACGACGCGTACGGCAACACGGATTGCGCGGCGCACAACGACTTCCGCGAGATCCTGACGCGTGATGATATCGATGCCGTCGCTTGCGCCACGCCTGACCACTGGCACGCGCTAGTGATTCTTGCCGCATGCAAGGCCGGCAAGGACCTCTACTGCGAGAAGCCGCTGACGAACAACCTGATGGAAGCCAAGGCCGTCATGGATGCCGTGAACGCATCGGACATCATTTTCCAGACGGGCAGCCAACAGCGAGCGAGCAAGAATTTCCGCTACGCGTGCGAGTTGGTACAGAACGGACGGATCGGCGATATCAAGCAAGTCATCGTCGACGTCGGGGGCCCGCCGCGTCCCTGCAACCTGCCGGAAGAAGAGATGGAACCGGGATTGGATTGGGAACGGTGGCTGGGTGCCGCGCCGATGCGCCCCTACAGCTCGGTGCTCAGCCCGCGCGGCGTGCACAACCACTTTCCCTCGTGGCGCAACTTCTGTGAGTATGGCGGCGGCGGCATGACCGACTGGGGAGCCCACCACTTCGACATCGCGCAATGGGGACTCGGCATGGACAATTCGGGGCCGGTCGAAATCGTTCCGCCGGAAAAGCCGGCGTTGGGACGCGGCGTGAAATTCGTCTACGAGAATGGCGTCGAGGTTGTCCACGGCACCAGCGGTGGCGTGAAGTTCATCGGTACCGACGGCGAAATCCTCGTGAACCGAGGCAAACTGCAAAGCAATCCCGAAGACATCATCAAGAAGCCGATCGCCGATGACGAAATCCACTTGTACGAAGCACCGGGCGGGAGCCACTCGGGCCATCGCCAGGATTGGGTGAACTGCATCCTCAGCCGCAAGCAGCCGAACTGCCCGATCGAAACGGGGGCGCGCACCGTTGCCGTCTGTCACCTGGGCAACATCGCTTACCTGCACGGCGCAGAACTCGGTGGGAAGTCGCTCAAATGGGATCCACAGAAATGGGAATTCGTCGGAAGCGACGAAGCCAACAAGTGGCGAGATTATCCGTATCCTCGCCGCGAGGGCTTTGAGCTGCCCGCCTGATACGGCGCGACCTTACGTGGGGCACGATTCCATCGTGCCGAGGCACGTTGGCAACGTGCCCCACATGACGCGCGCGGCTACGAGGATCTCCGAAAATCACGAAAGCGTAGGTTGAGCGATGAAGAAGACCGGTATCGCCATTTGTCTGAGTATGGGTCTTATCTTGGCTGGATGTCCGCGCGCCGAGGGCCCGGTAGGTCGACCCGACAAAATGGCGACCGACGCACCCGGGCCCGTCGCGGAGCCGGAGCCGGTTGAGGCGGAGCCTGCTACAGCGACCGAACCCGAACCTGCACCCAAAGCACCGGCGTACACAGCAGAACAGATTGCGGCCGCGATACAGTTGGCCACGGATCTTGGCGTCGCAATCAAGGAAGATGGCGACGGCAATGTAATCGGAATTGACACCGCGGCGAATCGAAGCTGGGTCAAGGACGCTTGGATGGAGGTGATCCTTGCCTTTCCCAAGCTGGCATCGCTGACGCTCGAGGGCCCTGACATCACCGACCAGTTGGTACCGCGGATTGCCAAGCAAACGCCTTTGACCTCGCTGGCCCTGCGCAACACGATGATTGGCGACAAGGGAATCTCGCAATTCACCACGCTCACGTCACTCAAGGTCATCGACCTGCGTCTTTCCTCCCAAGTCAGCGACGCGTCCATGCATACGCTGGCGAAACTGTCCGATTTGCGAGCAGTCCGGCTCAGCGGGGTAACCAAGCTGACCGACGCTGGAATCGGTACGCTGCTGGCACTTCCCCAACTGACCGAACTGGACCTTCGCAACTGCCGCGAGGTCACGAAGTCGGGTATCGAGGCTTTGGCCAAGAAAGACACGCTTCGCACACTCAAAATCGGCGGCCCCGAGGTTACCGACGACGTTCTAGCGGCCGTCACCGGAATGGAACAACTCGCCACGCTCTCTCTGGACAACTGCGATATCACTGACGCAGGCGTTGCGGGGCTCGATCGGTTGTCGCTTGTTGATTTGACGATTTACCAAGCGTCGAACGTGACCGATACGGGGCTGGCGGTGCTAGCCAATTACGACAACCTCCAGCGATTGACGCTCAGGGATGCGTTTGGCACTAAGGGTACCGCGCTGGCCAAACTGCCACATCCGGAGAAGTTGGTTGCGCTGAACATGTCGCAGTCAGGCATTAGCGACGCCGAAGTGGTCCATCTCGCGGGGATGACACACCTTGAAAGCTTGAACCTGAGCGAAACGCGGCTCACGGATCAAGCGGTCGATGCCCTCGCCAAATTGACCTCGCTGAAGGAAATGGTGCTAACGCAAACCGGCATCGGCGAGGAAGGAATGAACCGCCTTCGTACCGCCCTACCTGATTGTTCGATTCGATCGGATTAGCTCAACGCAGCCATAGTGGGGCACGATTCCATCGTGCCTGGCACGTTGGAAACGTGCCCCACAATCTGCACAGAACGACATAACACCGGATGATGAGCGATGCGAGACGGATTGTCCACGTGCGATCGTGGCGGCGGGATGGTATGATATTCCCAACGCGCGCGGAGCGACCCGCAGGGCCAGGCCAAAGAATCCTCGCGTTCCCACCTGTCCACCACCAAACCTTGATCGAGCGGAGAGAAACACCATGTATCGACAGATGACGATTGCCGCCTTGTGTGTCGCGTTTTTTGCCGGAGCCGATTGGACTGGTTTCCGGGGCCCCGACGGAACGGGCATTTCCGACGACACGGGTCTGCCGGCAACTTGGAGTGCGAGTGAGAACATTGTCTGGAAGACGCCGCTGCCGGGCTTCGGCGCATCGAGCCCGATCACCTTGGGCGACAAGATCTTCCTGACCGCCTACAGCGGCTACGGATTGGACCAAGAGGAACCGGGCGAACAAGGCAAGCTCGTGCTGCACGCGTTGTGCTTGGATCGAGCGACGGGCAAGGTCGTTTGGGACAAGACGACCGCCCCCCAACTGCCGGAGACGGAATACAATGGCGGACGCGTCTCGTTGCACGGATACGCTTCGGCCACACCCGTCACGGATGGCGAAGCCGTGTACTTCTTCTTTGGCAAGTCCGGCCTGTTCAAGTACAGCCTAGATGGTGAACTGCTGTGGCAGGTCAGCGTCGGCACCGAAGTGGACAAGCACCGATGGGGCACTGGGGCCTCGCCGATCCTTTACCAAGACCTGATCATTGTCAACGCCAGTGCCGAAAGCCAGTCGATCCGCGCTCTGCGAAAATCGGATGGCGGGGAAGTATGGCGAGTGGACGGTATCGTCGACTCGTGGAGCACGCCTTTAGTGGTTACGACAGCGGACGGCGGTCAGGAATTGGTGGTTGTCGAACGGCTGCAGGTTTTGGGACTGGACCCGTTCACGGGAACGAAGCTCTGGTTCTGCAGCAAGCCGTCGGACTACGTCTGCCCGTCGGTGATCGCCAGCGACGGAGTCGCGTACGTGATCAACAGCCGGTTCAAGGCCATGTTGTTGGCCATCCGAACCGGCGGTCGCGGCGACGTTACCAACTCGCACGTGCTGTGGACAAGGAACTGGACCACCCGCGTGAGTACCCCGATCCTTTTTGAAGGGCACCTGTACGCCATCGACCAATCCGGAGCCGCGACGTGTATTAACACCGAAACGGGCGAAGAGGTCTTCAGCGAACGAATGGACATCAGCGGTGCCGGCGACAAGATCTACTCATCGGTAGTGGCCGCCGACGGAAAGCTGTACGGCGTCACTCGCCTGGACGGTACGGTCGTATTGGCGCTTCAGCCCGAGTTCCAGGAACTGGCGCACAACCAATTGGGCGACGAAAGCGTGTTCAACGCCACACCAGCGATCACAGACGGCCAGCTACTCCTGCGCAGCGATGAAGCCTTGTACTGTATCGGCAAATAGCCAGTGCCTGTCAGCAGACAGCCCGTGTCAGCGGCAGAGCGCGACAGTGGAGATTCCCCTGGCGTCAGCAGCGAAGTTCGCGCGTCCATCAGCGACGGTCAGCGGCTCCTGCGGACGTTCAAGAGCATCGCATCGCTCCGCTCTTGGCCATCCCTTTGGCAATTTGAGGGAACCTCTTGCGGGGCGCGACGAGACATTCCAGAAACGCAGGATGAGGCGATTGCGATCCTCGGCCAGCTTGAATGTCAGCAGCGGTCCGCCGGCAAAGTCGATCTCCAACGTGGAAAGATCCGGCACGGCGGGCGAATGTCCGGGAACTTGCAGGAATGGCGGCGTAGCGAATCGTTGGGCTTCTTGAAATGGTCCGAGCGCATCGCGATTACCGTCGACCAATACGACGCGATAGCGATAGGTCCACTGCCGCCGGCCCGCTTGTCCGAATTGCCGGTCGTTGCCCGTCAGGTTCATCATGGGCAACGATGTGATCTGGGCCGGGATATCCGACGTCTGGTAGCCGGGCGCTCGCACCGCATCGGCACCGAATTGCAGCAACAGTGTATCCGGCGTCAGCAGAATGACGCCTCGTTCGCCGTCCGTCGCCGAGGCAAAGGTCAGGCCGGCAAACAGTTCTGGATTTGCCCCAGGAAGATCGTCGCCGCCATCGGCCTTGGGGCCGGCTACAAGAACGGCGCCAGGTGCATCATAGCGATACGTTGGATTGTCGAGTGTGAGCGGGAAGCAAGACTGAACAGTCTGAGGATCATCCGTCCAGCCGTCTTCCATGCGATAGGTGACGTCGATCCAAGGATGAGCTGTGTGGAAGAACCAGTCGCTGATGACGCGGAATCCATTACGGTCGAATGCAGCTCGGATTTCGACTCCGTCTGCCGATCGGCGGCAGGCCACGTCCCGAACTGTCAATTGGCCGGGTGAGTCCAATGGTTCCGGAAAGACGGCCTGCGATCGAGCGCGCGTGCGATAACGCGTATGGACGAATTCACCAAAGGCCGGCCCTTTACCGGACGGAACAAGCTCGCGGCCGTCTCGATCAACTAATGAGACAACCGCGCATCGTTTCTCGTCAAAGGTGACTTCACCGTTCTGCCAGGAAAACGTCAGATCTTCCGGGCTGAAAGCCGATGCGGGAGGCGATGGTGCGGGTGTAGGTATCGGAGCCAACGATCGGCCGATGTCCAAGGCTTGGACCGCAGCGCTCGCCCGGACGCCAGCCGACATGGCGGCGAGTCGGCGGCTGATCCCGCCCATGTCGTGCTCGGCAAAGACCAGCAATTGCTGGAATCCATGCTGAAGCAGTTCCGTTGTACGCGGATCCACCTTACCGCTGACTGCCTTTAGCGCGTGGTCCGCCTCGGCCAAGCGGAGCAAACGTTCGGCTTCTCGAAAATCCTGCGTCAGTCCGGCCAGATGCGCCGCCCACTCTTCCCAGCAGATGCCAAACGAACCTTCCAGCGAGGGAATCGTCAACTCCTTCTCTTGAATCTCTCGTTCGGCCGCTTCAAAGAAGTCTTGATACCGGGCGTCCACCAATCGAATCGTTCCATCCGATTCGTTGTTGAAACGTTCGATGAACTTGGAAAAGCTGTCCGTGCGAATCCAGCCATCGTGACCGGTCCCAAGAAGCAAAATGCTCGATATCGGGTACGCGTCACCGTAAGCCTCATAACGCTCGACGGTCTGATGAATGTAGGCTCTGCGTTGTGCGTGGACCTCTGGCGTAGTGTCGCCTTCGATTGTCTGTAGACGTTGAGCGCTCGGACTGATGCCGGCCACTTTGGCCAATCGGAACGCTTCGGCGTAGCCTCCCCAAGTCTGCGTGCCATCGTACAGATCCCAGCGAACCAGCACGCGCTTGCCGTTGGGAGCCGTCCACCAGAACAACGGATAGGGTTCCCGGTTTCTGTTATAGCTCTCGGCACGAAGCCAATAGATGCCGCGGCCGAGGAAATCGAACCCACACTCGGTCAGGATATTGGCGGCGCCCCAGGTGAGGCCCGGATTCTCCATGACGAGCGACGTTCGCGCATCGGTGCCCGTAGCCCGTTCGATCGGCACAGCTCCGTAGCAGGCCCTAATTGCCGTTTCCGTGCTTAGAATGCCCCACAACAGAACGGCATAGTTGCCGGCATAGCCAATGCGCCGATCGCGAATGGCGCCGTGCAAACGCTGGAGCCCCGCATCACCACGATGTCGGCGATACACTTCGGCCCAGATCGTGCCGTCCAGATTCCATCGCCGACCGTGTTGTTCGGCCTGCTCCAGATAGTAGTCCGTAAGCGCCGCCATCCGCAGTTCGATCTCGGTGGTGGATCCGCACCAGTTGTAGTCCAGGTGTTTGTCCTGAGCGATGTAGACTATCCACTGCCGGTTGCTCTCGGCGGCGTCGCAAACGAAGGTACCGGTCACGCACGTCGCGACACATGTTGTGCAGAACAGTGCTGTTCGAAGGAACGAAAACGGACCACTTGTCTGGCACATGCCTGCCTCCTCTTCTGTCGCACCGGGCGCGATCGACGCTACAGCGGTCGGATCCAGATGTTGCGGAAACGAACCGGGCAGTGATGGGCTCCGAAGGCGATTGGCCCTTTGGGCTTGACCGACTTGTAGCTGGCCAGGCCGGCGTGCGGCGTGTGACCGTAGATCTCCTGGTTGTTGTGGACCAGCACACCGTTGTGGAGCATCGTGATCCTGGCGGATGCCACAACCTTGCCGTCGTCGTCGAGCTTTGGGGCGGAGAAGACGATGTCGAACGTCTGCCACTCGCCCGGCTTGCGGCTGGAGTTCACCAACGGCGGAGTTTGGGCATAGATCGCCGCTGCTTGCCCGTCTGCGTAGATCTTGGTCGTATACTCATACGAATCGAAGATCTGCACTTCGATCTCCCCCAGGAAGAACAGGCCGTTGTTGCCGCGGTTCGTAATAACTTCGGCCGGCTCGGTCGGCACCAGCCATTCCACGTGAAGCTGACAATCACCGAATTCCTCCTTCGACGTCAGCATGCCGTCGATAGCCACAAGTTCGCCGTCTTCCACTTTCCAGCCGTTCGGCTTCCACTGCGACAGGTCCTTGCCATCAAACAGCGCAATGGCGTCCGAAGGTGCGGTTCCGGCCTTGTCCTGCGTGCTCGGCTCGCCGGGCGTCACCTTCGGCGGTAAAGGCCGGTCCGGATCATGCACTTGAAAACCCGACCAGGGCTGAAGCGGCGTGGTCTTGTAGCCGAACACCCCCGAGCCATCCTTGGCGAAGACCCGTTCGTGCCTCTGGGCATGCGCACGTGATTGAAAACCGACTGCAAGCGACAAAAGGGCAACGATTGCCACGAATGATTTACGATTCATTTCTGTTCTCTCCCGTTCTTACTGGTTTCGGTGGTGAGTCACGGTTGTCAGACCTAGATTGTGCATTGAATCGGCCCGACAGACAACCGACGCGATCCCACAAGAGCGTGGTGACCAGACTCTTGAGCTATGCCAATTGTTGCACTATGCTGCGCGGCACGAGATACCGCAGCCAGATTCCATTCGAGGAGATGACAAATGAACGCTTCCGTTTGCCGTACTTGGCAATTGCTGATCGCGGTGACTCCCCTCGTGATCTCGTCGGTTGCTGCCGCCGCTGAACCGGGCGTCGGATACACGTATCTGGGGAAGATCCGGCCGCGGCACGCTCGAGAGATACAGTCCTCCGATTGGTCTGTCGGTGCCGAGACCATGGACCGGGACTACACGGTCTACGCCAACTGGAAAAAGTACCTTGGCCCGCTGGGCGTGAAGAAGGCTCGTATCCAGGCCGGCTGGGCCAAGACCGAACAAGAGCCCGGCAAATACGATTGGGCGTGGCTCGACGAGATCATACCGGACATGGTCGACCAGGGCGTCGAACCTTGGGTCTGCTTATGCTACGGAAACCCGATCTATCCCGGCGGCGGAGGAACGGGACTGAGCGGCGGTTTGCCTTCATCACCCGAAGCACTCGCCGCGTGGGACGAGTTCGTGGCGGCTTTTGTCGACCGCTACAAAGAACACGTCGACGAGTGGGAGGTATGGAACGAGCCTCGCGGCGGCCAGAAGGCCGTGCCGCAGTACACGGATCTGGTCGTCCGTACGGCCGAGGCGATTCGGCAGCGTCAGCCGAAATCGCGAATCATTGTGGCAGCCGGCGGTGCGTTCGATACGAAGTTCGTCGAGTCGCTGTTGGATTCGTTGAAAGCACAGGGCAAGCTGGGCCTGGTCAACGAAGTGACCTACCATCCGTATGCGACCAATCCGGACAGCGTACACGATCGCGTACGTCAGCTTCGCGACGCCGTCGCCCGCTACTCGACGGAGATTACTCTGCGGCAGGGCGAGAACGGAGCGCCATCCAGACGAGGATCATTCGGCGCGCTGGCAAACTACGATTGGACCGAGGAGCGTCAGGCCAAATGGACTCTGCGGCGGTTGCTGGGCGATTTGGGCCGGGATATCCCGTCGTCATACTTTGCGATCTGCGACATGGTATATCTGGTAACCAGCAAAGGACGGGATTCGGACCTGCGCGACGCGTCAAGCCAACTGCAAACGAAGATCAACTACAAGGGACTGCTGCAGGTCAATCCTGACAAGACGGTCGATCACGCCAAGACCGCCTACCGGGCCGTTCAACACGTCACGGCGATGTTCGACGACTCGTTGAAGCGAATCGAAGACTACACATGCGAAGTTACCGGCGGCGCCCAAGACAGTTCATTTTCAGTCTTCGGCTATCAAGCATCCGGCGGAAAGCAGATCGTCACCATCTGGCGCGACAGCGATCCGCCGGGCGAACGCCCGGAACTGGAACACGTGACCCTCAGCATTCGCCACGGGGGCTTCGCGGATCCTGTTTTGGTGGACATGCTATCGGGCAAGGTGTACGAGATCAGCAAGTCGCTATGGACAGCAGACGGCAAAGTCCACACGTTCAAGAACGTCCCGGTGTATGACTCCGTGATCTTGATCGCTGACCGGATCGCTATTCCTGCCGGTCTAATCGGCGATCCGAAGTGAAACTATGCCGTGGCTTCACTCCGACTTTTCGCCGTCTGGCACGGGCCGGTCCATTGCCCAGAAGATTGTGTTCACCAGGAACTTGCGAAATTGGGGCTCCTTGAAATCGTCCGGATGCCCCAGCCCGGTGTAGACGATGCGCGCGTCTTTGTAGGTGCGTGTCCACGTCAGCGGCTCTGCGCGATCGGCTAGCGAACCGGTCATCAGCACGGTCGCGTCGGAGGCGACCGGTGCCGTGTAATAGAGCGAACCCGTGCTGTGCCATTTGGCCGGTTCGACGCCCTTGAGCATAGGATGACCAGCCTGATCGGCCACGATCGCCACGTCGGTTCCCAAGTCGTTGGGACCATGGCCGTGATAGTTGCCGCCCTGGACCTGAGCATCGAATTCCGGCCACTCGTCCTGGCCTTCCTCCGATTTGCCGCGAACGTCGAAGGCATGGCTGGACGTACGCATGCCCACCAGCGGTTTACCCGATTCGATGTACTTGCGAACGCGGTCAAGCTGCTGTTTCGGGAGTGCCAAACGGCGGATGTAGAGGACCAGGCAGTCGGCGGATTCGAGTTCCGCCGTTTCCGGGATGTCGGAAGTGCCTTGACCGTGCAGCACCGTGCAATGGCAGCCGTACCGCTCGCGAAGCATCTGCGCAAAGGCCGGCAAGGTCTTGTCCGCGTCATAGTGGTCGTCGCTGACCAGGAAGGTGATGTGCGGGCGGTCGTCTTCGGTGAAACGCACGGCTGGTTTGTCGAGCAGGTCGGTCGAAGTAATCGTCGGACAGACGAACTTTTCGATGTGCTCGACGATCAACTCGGTGCCGCGGACGTGAGGCACGAACGGCTCGCGTTTGGGATTGTACATGGTGTCGGTCAAGTCGCGGACCAAGAGCACGTTCTTGCCGAAGCGAACCATGTTTCGCAAGCCGAAGGGTCGGCCGATCACGCACATGTTCGTGTGGACGCCCACCAGGATGACGTTCTCGATGCCTCGCTGCTCGTACAGATTCCAACACTCGACGCCGGAATCGCTGATGGCGTCCTCGTCGCAGATTTCAATTGCGGCCGTCTGGTGTACATCCATCTGCCGATTAGGACAGCGGGGCTGGTCGTCACAACCGCCGTCGGATTGATCGAGCGGCCACTCGCCTCGTTTCTCCGATTCGATCTGGGAACACCCTCGTGCAATCCCGTCTGGCAGATTGGCGGATTTCGGGGCCTGTTGTGCGCGCTTGCGGGCCGGATGGTCCTCGTAATGCTTCATGCCGCCGCTGGGCGCGTGGACGATCAGCGCGCCTCGTCGGCGAGCCTCCTTGACAAAACCGTTCATTCGCGGGGCCATCTCGGCGCCACGCTTACACGCTCCGTCGCACCAATGTCGAGCCCACATGTCACAGACGACGATCGCCGTTTTGCTGGCATCCCATTCGACGGTCTTGTAGACGATCTTGAAATCGCCGTTCGAATCTGTATCCGCAACGCGGCTTCGGGCACAGAGCTTCAGCGTGCCGTCCGCCTCAGGGCTTGCCGCCAAGGAGGCCAAGGCAGATGTCAGCACGAGTGTCAACGCGATTCCGGGGAAGAAGTGTCTCGTCACAGCGGTATCTCCATGAACATGAATCAGTCGGGCTTGGCTCCGGTTTCTGCCGGAATAGTCAACGCCAACGCAGACAGCTATGGCAGGAATACTCTCTTGGAGTGCCTCCAACTATTTAGCACAATCAGAAGTAGGAAGAAAGCCCTGCAAGACAGTCTGCGGAGCCGAGATTGGCGGCATCGCAAGTCTGCGGAGCCGAGATTGGCGGCATCGCAAGTCTGTGTACAATAAGATAGCAGGTAAAGGGAGAACAAGTCTTGGCCGACCGTCCGAACAAACATATTCGCGACGCGATCAAATACGCAGAACAACAAGGATGGCGTTTCACCAAGAGTTCCGGTAAAGCGCACATTTCGGGAACGCTCTGGTGTCCGTTGCAGACCCGCGACGGATGCCGTTTTCGCGTCTTTTCGACTCCAACGAGTCCGGAAAACCACGCGAAGGATATTCGACGAGCCATTGATCGCTGCAATCATTAAGCCTGGGAGCGCGACATGAGAGAGCACGAATTCACGGTCATTCTGGCCAGTCCGGAAGACTCGGAAGAAGATGCCGATCGGTTGTATGAGGCCGGCTGTGCGGACGGATCCATCAGTACGTCGGGCGGAGTAACGAGGATCGATTTTCATCGCCGGGCGCCCAGCCTGGAAGAAGCAATTCGGTCGGCAATCGGAAACGTTCAAGCGGCGGGCTTCCATGTGGCCCACGTCTTGATTGAACCGGCGTCGATTGTTGCTGCCGGATGAACTGGTTTGGGGCATTCCGATGAGCGAGGAAATCGAGGACGACGTGGTGCTGATGAAAGACAAACGCTCTGCACGTTAGGATCACGTTACGTTGCCTGCAATTCGGCGAGTTGAACGGTCGATACGAGCCTTGTCGAGAGTTTGGATGTCAGGCATTGCGTTGGTGGGACAGATCGGACAATCGACGGGTGGACCACGCGGTTGGGCTGTGGTGACGTTGATGCTCGTTGCCGCGCTGCTTGTCGGCTTGTTTTCTATGCCACTGACACCTTGTGCGTGGGCGGGCGCGGATCAACTCGCACCGGACGGACTCGACCGCTGGGCTGTGGTGTGTTCGGCGGACGTCCGAAAAACAGGCATTGGTGATTTGCTCACTGCTCGGTTGTCTGAGGTCGCGGGTATCAAGCTGGTCGAGCGTGAACGACTCGACGAAGCGCTCCGCGAGTTCGAATTAGGCTTGCTTTCCCGAGATGAGAAGGCGTCGGACCGCGTGCGACTTGGGCGTTTGCTGGGGGCGGACGCCCTGCTACTGTTGTCACGAGTACGGGGCGAAAAGCAGGAATTCGTTCAGGTTGCTGTTAGCGATTGTCGGCACGGTGCGCGTTTGCGTACGGAACATTTTCCATGCAGCGAAGATGCACGGGCGCTCGCTGAGAAGATCGTTCAGATGGTCGGAGAAATCCGCGAGCATTTCGCATCGGGTGTTTCGACGATCGTGGGAGTCTCGCCGTTTGTATCTAAGAGCCTGGTGCATGACTACGATCGTCTCCAAGCGGGTTTTGCACATCTGCTGCAGGATGCCCTGGCGAGTGCTCCCGGCGTGGCGGTTATCGAGGTGGAAGAAGCTCGCGCGATTCGCCGTGAGCTTTCATTGGGCAGCGACGGTCGCGTCGAGCGCGTCGTGCCTGTGTTAGTGGAAGCAGATTTTGCCGCGAGCCGGTCGGCTCCCGACAAGGAGGTGCGGATCGCGTTTGAGATTCGAATACTCCAGGCATCCGACACACCGAAAGTCGTTCGTTCTTCGACACTTGCTCTCTCGCAGACCCCCCGATATCTCACGACCGACGTTCCGGGACTCGTGCTGGAAGAAGTGACCGCGAAGAAGCAGAGACCCTTATCCGCGCAGCAGCAGGCGAGTTGGTTGATTGATCGAGCCGATACCTTTGCCCGCTTGGGGACTTGGGAGCATGCGATCGGGTTGCGCGAAGCCGCCCTGCTGTTGAAGCCCGATGATACAGACTTGCGTCTTCAGTTGGTCGGCGAATATCGACGTCAGGCAACGCGTCGCATCGGTGAAGCCGCGGAGTTGGGAGACTGGAAGTTGGATCACCCGTTGATTCGGGCTGCCATCCAGGGGCGGGTCGACGCCTACCGGGCTGGCCTTTCCCATCTGGAATACCTCATCCGCAATCGCCGAATACCGGCCATGCGGGCTGTGGAGTTGGCGGATAGGTACCGTTCGCACTGCTTCCTTTACTCGATTCCGTTTGTGACGGGGACAGTGAATGGTGAATATCGGCGAGTTGGGCAGATCGAGCTCGAACAGGCGGAAGAAGCGCAACGACGCTTTCTTTTCGAAGTGTTGCCACAGGTCCCAGCGCTTCCGGACGACGACGTGCCGAAGCATCGTTTTGGGAAAGCACACCTGCTGCACGCTTGGCAGAGAGTTGTCGCGGAAATCGCGCTTTTGCAGGTGGACCGGACCTACCGCACCAAGCAGGATCTTGACCTTGTCTTCCGCGTGCTCACGCAAGTCGTGCCGGACGGCCTGGAAACGCAGCTACACGTGGAGCAGTTTCTGTCGTACCAGGGACGCCGTTACCAGACTCGACTGGAAGGAGTCGGAGCGTTTACCGACGAAGACTGGCTTGCGTTTCTGAAAGACTTGGAGAATTCGAAACACTCGGTGGTCAGCCTCTACGGTCGTTATGGCCAGATTCGTTACCAGTGGGCCGAGCGCGATCAACTATCCACGTCGCAACTTCGGGAATTGCACGACACGTTAGATCGGTTTCTCCAAGATTTCGCTGCCACCAAGTACGACCCGATTTGGAATTACGGGCGCACGCGCGAATGGATGTACGGCCGGGCGAAAGATGTTCGTACGTACGCCTCCCGCGAACTCGAACGGAGGACACGCGCGCCGAAAACGGATATCGCCCGCAAGCCATCGACGTCGCACAAGCCCCGAGATCTGCGCAGCCTAGGGCGTCTTCGTTTTGACCGGCTCGATCTGCGTGTGCGAGACGTCTCGGGACAAATCAGCTCCGCCAAGGGCAAGCGATGGCGGAGCCCCTACGGATGGGGCGGGATATCACATGTGATTCGATGTGGGCAAGACTTGGATGTGTACTGGCAGAATGGCGCTGTGCTGTTCATGCGGGAGGAAGGTATCCTGGACGAGGTGTTTGTGGATCGTGAGCCCAACTTCGAACAGGTCGCGTGGGACGGGCAATCGGTGTGGATCGCAACGCGCTGGTTGGGTATCTGGGTTGTCGATCCCGACGGGACGGTACTGTCGCGAGTCAATGCCGACGATGGGCTCCCGCCGACCAGCCATGGAGTTATCATCCAACCCGTGTCGGAGGGCCGTGTTGTTGCCATCGGCAGTTTTGGCGAGCACCAGCGAGCGTGGTGTGCAACCATCGACTGCCGCAATCCCTCACGGCCCGCAGTGCGTGTGTTTCATGAAGCGACACGCGTGGTTCAGCCCGACGAGGCGAGAGAGGACGTGGAGGATGATCCTTCTCTCTGTTTCAAGCCTCATTGGGTCCATGCACATCGCGCCTCGGGTCCGTCGGCGGGGCCGCTGCTGTTGGTCGGGCGATACTCGCCCACCCATGCCGGGAGACGACGCCCTTTGTTGATCAATCTGCGCACGCTCGAGGTCAAGGTGTTCGGAAGCGATCTCGCCATGGCAGACCACCGGTACAGCGACTCGTACTTCAGCAGCGAAGGATTGCTACTGGAAACCGGTGACAACGGAGTAACGTTACGGCCTGAACCGGGAACGGCCCTGCCTGACGGCAAGCAATCCAGACAGCTCTGCCTGGACCGGGCCGATCGGAACATCGTCGGACACCAGGGTGGCTTCGCCAAGAAGCTTCTTCCGTACGAGGGATGGCTATACGCTCCGGGCGGAACATGGTGGCGGATCCATCCGCAGACCTTCGAAGCGGAGCGCCTCGTTCCCTGGCGGCTGCCGTTACACCTGGAAGGACTGCGTAAGTTTGGGGTGTCCGCTCATTACGGACTGATCGCATGGGGCAGTGAATTCTACCGCGTCCGCGTTGTTGACGCCGAGGAATCCACTGACGAGTAGGAACGCGGTTATTCGTGTTGTATCAATTCTCTTGCCCGTCGGCCGTAGGGCTTGCCGACGCCACACAATCGGATGGTTGAAGTTTTCCACCAAGGTACTCCGCTTTCACTCCCGATAGCAGGAATGGACACTTGGCGGTGTCACCACCATCCTCGAATCGACCTCCAAGTTTCTATTTTCGAGCCACGTTGCCTGATCGGGCGGCGTGGCTTTTTTGTGTTGAGCCGGTTCGTCGGTCCGCTGTTTTCGCTAGCCAACGCCCCCTCGTGTCGTAGGCTTGATAGTCATTGGCGTTTCACCACGTCGGCCGCGCTGGCTTGTCGCTGGCGTGGCCTTTTTTGTTGCCGTGACCCGCAATGTTTGCCACGGCTACCTATCCGTTGTGCCAGCTTTTTCGTCAAGGGCGTTTGCCTTCGTTCCCGATACTGCACCTGAACACATGGAGGTGCCACCACACTTCGGACGGAACACCGAAAGTTGTGATCTTCAAGCCACGTCATTCTACCGGGAGTAACGCGGCTTTTTCTATGCGCCGGTCCGGCGTCCCGCACGTTTGGCTTTGTCGCATCCGCACTTGGATCGCGGTGCGCCGGGGGCGGGGAACCTGTTTCTGCTTGCCGATTCGGCCTCCGCGACGTAGGGTTTGGCAGACATTGACAACCAGTTAGATCCGTAGAGATGAGTAGCCAAGTCGCGACAAGTTCGTGTGTATTTGAGCGGTGCTCCATGTGCCAGTTCCCGTGGAAGGACCGCGACAGTTTCTTGACTGATCCGGGCATCAAACTTGTTGGGTATCAGGTCAATTTCCTCGACCTGGAAACCGGCCTTTTCTTGTTCAACCATTCCTGCGGCACCACCCTCGGAATCGAGGCAGAACGCTTCCAGGACCTTTACGACGGGCCGATCTTCTTTGAGCCCGCGACCGGCACGGACGCATGTCCGGGGCATTGTCTCCGCGGAAAGGAACTGCTCCCGTGTCCGGCCGAATGCGAGTGTGCTTACGTGCGCGAGGTTCTGCACATCATCAACGGCTGGCCCAAGAACTAAGGCTGCCCCTCCGTTTTGTTGCCCGGACCGTCGCACGCGCGTTCCGATTGATGTAGACTAATTTCGCAGCCGATGGCGTCTTTATCTGCCTGATCACAGGCACTTGCATCCCGTGCAGAAATCACCTTGGGGAGCGTGCGAAAGATGGCGAAGCTACACTTGTCGAGAATCGGCCTCCTGCAGTCCTTCTGTCTTCTGGCGTACGTTGCGGCGTCACCGACTTCCGCCACTCGCGCAGAGGACCTCCGCCCGCCGGAACGCCCCAATGTTCTTTTCATCGCAGTGGATGACCTGCGCCCGGAATTGGGCTGTTATGGCGAGGGATACGTCAAGAGTCCGAATGTCGATCGGTTGGCCGGGAACGGGGTCACTTTCACGCGCGCCTATTGCCAGCAGGCCGTCTGCAATCCGTCCCGCGCAAGTCTGATGACCGGACTGCGACCTGATACAATCAAGGTCTGGGATTTGAGGACGGACTTTCGCACCACTCGCCCCAACGCCGTCACCGTCGCTCAGCACTTCAAGCGCAACGGCTATCACACGACGGGCATCGGCAAGATCTTCCACAATATCATTCCCGATCCGCTTTCGTGGAGCGAGCCCAAGCTGCATATCGACGGCTATCCATTTGACCCGGATGCGGTGTATCGGAAACAGGAAAATGTTGAATTCATCGCACAACGACAGGCCGAGATCATCAAGGAAGGGCAACAGGCCCGCTACATCGACCGTTTGGGCGAGTGGTATCTGAAAACGGTTGCTACCGAGAACGTGGATGTCCCTGACAATGCCTACTTCGACGGTGCGCAAACGGACAAGGCCATTGACAAACTCAAGGAATTGAAAGAGCGGCGCCAGCCGTTCTTCTTCGCAGTCGGTTACTACCGACCGCACCTGCCTTTCAACGTGCCGACCAAATACTGGGAGATGTACGACCGCGACGAAATCCCCTTGCCCGCGAACGCTCATTTGCCCAAGAACGCGCCGCCCATGGCAATCAACACGATACGGGAATTACGGGGCTACCTGGATTTCCGGGAATCACCCACACCACACCAGGGACAACTGACCGAGGCGCAGACGAGGTTACTGCGGCACGGGTACTTCGCGTCGGTCAGCTATATCGACGCTCAGGTCGGGAGACTTCTCGACGAACTCGAAAGACTCGCCCTCCGCGACAACACGATCGTGATTCTCTGGGGCGATCACGGCTGGAAGCTCGGCGAGCACGGCAGTTGGTGCAAGATGACCAATTACGAGATCGACACGCGCGTGCCTCTAATCGTTAGCGCACCGGCGGCCAAGGAAGTCGGAAAGCACTGCGATCGACTGGTGGAATTCGTCGACATCTACCCGGCGTTGTGCGAACTGGCAGGTATCGCTGTGCCCAAGCACCTGGAGGGGACAAGCTTCGTGCCGTTGTTAAACGACTGCAGCCGCCCCTGGAAGACCGCCGCGTTCAGCCAGTTCCTCCGTGAAGGAAAGTGGGTGGCGCCGGACGGGAAAGAGTACATGGGCTACAGCGTCCGCACCGAGCGTTACCGCTATGTCGAGTGGATGAACTGGACGACCAAGGAATATGTCGCCCGCGAACTGTACGACCATCAGACCGATCCGCAGGAAGACGTGAACATTGCTGACTTGCCCGAGAAGCGAGAGACCGTCGCCGATTTGTCCAAGAAACTCCACGCCGGCTGGCAAGCAGCCGTGCCCAAGTAGGACGGCGTCCTTGGTACTGAGCACTGTGTACCAACTACTGTGCACTGAGTACTGTGTACCGAGTACTGAGTGGTGGCCCGCGAAGACTTGGCCCATCTATGACAAAGGCGTTGTCAACCCGGTAGCTCTCAAATCCTTCCTGTTCTGTGTTCGCGTACGCCCTGCGCACAAAGCGTATGGCTTTGCCAAAATCAGTTCCGACCTGGGCGGAGGATAGGGCTCTGCTGGGAAGCAACCTGAGCGCCGTCCCAGGGGGTCTGGGGGGCGGATCCCCCAGGGAAACAAACACGGTCTTCAGTCCGCTGAAAACGGATCGGTTGATCCTCTTCACAGGTACCCTGCTTCCTGCGGATACCTGGTATAGGAAATTCAAAGATCTGAACCGACCGTGGACACTTGAAAGGACGACAACTATGACCATGTTGCGAAACTCCCTTGCCGCCCTACTCGTGTTGCACGCTGCAACGTGCACGGCCCTCGCCCAGGAAGTGCAACCGCTCAAGCCGTTGCCTACGTTGCACGGTAGCCACGTCGAGATCGCCCAGTGGTCCGGGGACGAAGAAAAGCTAACGGAGTGGGCACGCGTTACTGGGACGCTCACGCCGACCGGTCAGAATCCGGTCAAGGAAGAGTGTGAGCTTGGGGCGAAGATCCAGGCGGCGACAGGTTGTAAAACGATCTTTGCGTTGTACGCGTTCGACGAGGGCAAGTTCCCGGCGGATGCGAAACCGTGGGAGTACACGACCGGCGAATGGTGGAAGGCTCACCTGGATGAAACGTTCTTGCGGCTCAGTCGGTTCACGCAGTGGTCCGGCGGGAGGCCTCCCGACTACTTGGTCATAAGCACCGAACTCAGGCAGTGGCAGAGGTACAGCCGGGACCCGCGATACGCACCGGCGATCAAGGGCATGGTGGCCCAGGTTGTCAGGAAGACCAAGCGCTACGCACCCGACGCGTTGATAACACCCTACGCCCACGGCCAGTTCAGCTTCGGCCGTGACGGTTGGCGGTACCGGAACCACCCATGGCCCAAAGGCACGCCTTGGCCCTGCATTGTGGCGCAGCTATACGAACCCAAACACGCCCTGATGCTGTCGGCCACGGCCGCCAAGTCGTGGGAGTACGCACAAGAGCAGGGCGTGCCGATGGCCGCGTTCGTGTCGATCGGGTACGACTACCGCTTCGACTTCGGCCTCGACGGGACAAACCCCAACGCGTGGGGCCGGACGTTCGATGCGAGACTCACGCCGCACGAAGTGCATCGGCTCGGGCAGCTTATGAACGTCAAACCGAGGTGGCCGAGCGGCAACAC
>JACKQG010000605.1_pt1 | contig 52094 bp, 52 predicted proteins | sample 8237621 | NCBI WGS metagenome assembly JACKQG01 (sample SAMN15677084, study PRJNA649215) | marine metagenome | biome: marine; feature: Black Sea; material: saline water; isolation source: suspended particulate matter (SPM) from the Black Sea western gyre | collected 2013-06-09/2013-06-10 | depth... | reverse complement strand
GACGCTTAAAGATTGCCTTATGATTTCATTAAGAAGCCCTATATTTTGTTAAAGCTCTTTTTTCATAATGAGGTTCGTTTTGGCCCCCCAACCCGCGCTTATTCAATTTGATGAATTCACCATGGACATCGACACTGCCGAACTGCGCTGTGGAACCGAGATCATTCAATTGGAGCCGCAAGTTTTCGATCTTATCCGTTTACTGGCTGAGAATGCCGGGCGGGTTGTGTCACGCGACGAGATTATTCAGGGCGTCTGGGGCGGTCGCATCGTATCTGATGGGTCAATTTCCACACGCATAAATGCAGCACGTAAGGCACTTGGCGATGATGGCAAAAGTCAACGCCTGATCAAAACAGTTCAGCGACGCGGCTTTCGTTTCATGCCTGAAACATATGTACAGGGGAGCGATGAAACGGAGCAAAGTTTGCACAACCCCCGCAGCGGAATTACTGACGCAAAGCTTCCGCTGCCAGATAGACCTTCAATTATCATCATGCCGTTCCAGAACCTTAGCGATGATCCGCAACAAGGTTATCTGGCTGATGGCCTTCGCATTGACATACAAAACGCTCTGGTAAAGGTTTCGGGCGTTTTTCTTATTGCGGCAGGAAGCGCGAATGCCGTTGGCGATCATTCTCCACAAGACGCCACTCGTGAAATGGGTGTCCGCTACGTTCTCGAAGGCAGTGTACGCCGCGTCGGCGATCAAGTTCGCATTTCAACACAACTTACTGATTGCCAGTCCGGTCACATCCTATGGTCTGATCAATATGATCGCACTGCCGAGGATACGTTTCAGTTACTGGACGAAATTACGGCCAAGGTACTAATGGCGATCAACGTAAAACTTGTCACGGGTGAGCCTGCCAGGGTCTGGCACAAAACGCTCGTTGATTTGAAGTCGCTGGAGAATTTTTACAGGGGCATCAATGAGTTTTTCAAGATGAATGGCGAGGCTTTAGCTTATGCCCGTCGCTATTTTGAAAAAGTTACGAAAGTTCATCCTGAATTATCCCTCGGCCCAACATGGGTAGCCCTAACCCATTGGTATGACTTTCAGCGAGGTTGGACAGATAATCCGGACGAGGCAATGAAGTCGGCGAGGGTCTGGGCGGAACGTGCATCGGCGATGGATGATGCGGACGGACAAGCCCATACTGTCCTCAGCCATGTGTACCTTTTAGAGCGCCGCTTCGACGACGCTTTGGCGGCTGGACGGGCGGCAATTGCCAATCGTCCTAATTGCACCCATGCCAATGGTTTCTACGCAAATGTTTTGCACTATTGCGGAGAACACGAGAAGGCTCTTCACCATATCGAGTTGGCAATCCGCTATTCCCCTATCCATCCACCCTTATTCAAGAATATACTCGCTGCCACCTGTCGAAGTATTGGAAACCTCAACGACGCCATAACAGCTGCGGAAGATGCATCTGGCAGGAACGCCAACGATTTGATTTCAAGATTGTTGTTGGCAAGCGTTTACGTAAAGATGAAAAAATTAGACTTGGCAACCAATCAAGCGAATGAAATTAACTTAATCGACCCTGCGTTTTCATTATCCGAGTTCGCCAAAAGGCAACCATATAAAAACGCTGACTTCCTGAATTCCCTGTTATCGGAATTAAAAACGGCTGGCCTGCCAGACTGACAATATTTATGTTCAGCCCATTCTTGTTCGTAGGCCCTTTCCGGGCTCAAAATCGGACTGAACCTTTCCTAATAAGTTAAGCCCATTTACCGCCTGAAAGCACATACTTGCTTTGCTTCGTGACGTGAGTTGGCCCCTACAGCTTGCCCAGGCTGGCGACAAAGCGGGTGTAGATTTCCGTTAGCGCCTTGTTCATGGCGATGACCGCGTCACCGACGGAATCTGACTGGGCACCGACTTCAACCCGGTAGTTGGCAAGGTGGATGATCTCGCCGCTTTGCTCGTCCTGAAGCCCCAATTGCAATTCGGCAATGGCGCTGGGTTTCGGCCCGACGATTTTTTCCAGACGTTTGATCTTGGCGGTCAGGCGATAGTCAGGACGGCTGCGCATTTCGGGCGAGACGATCATCTCGGAAACCCTGGCGGCACGCAGAAAATCAATCATCTGATCACGCAACATGACCACCGGCGGCTCGGTCCAGAAATGGTAATGATATTCCAGCAACTGATGTTCGCTGCCGGCTTCGGAATAAACGATGGGCCGACCGGCGGTCAGGCCATCGGCCAGGAAACGCTCGACCTCGATGGTGCCTTTGAACAAGGTCGCGCCCTTGTTGTTTTCCGGGGCCTGGACCTGCAAGCGGTAATAGTGATCCTTGGGCAGTTCGGGCTGGGCGCAAGCGGCCAGTGTGAGAACCGAAAGCAGGGCCAGACTTTTAAAGATTTTTTTCATCCTGCCAATACCTTTTTAATTGGGTTTCGCTTCATCACGCGGCGGTGTGCCGCCAAGCAACAATCCCGGATTAAGCCTGATCTGACGACTGAATTCGTACATGTTGCGCGAGGTCGCCTCCATGTTCTGATTGAGGGCATCGATATGACGGGCCAATGCGCCGGTAACGTAACGGACATCAATGACGGACGCGTCGATATTGGATTTGTTGTCGGTAACGACGCTGTTGAGATCCTTGATCAGGCTGTCAAGATTGCCCGACAAATCGGTGAAGTTAGCGGCCGCCGTATCCATGTTTTCAATCAGACTTTCGATCTGTTTGCGATTCTTCTCGGTCAGCAGCGTGCTCAACTCCTTGGAGCTCTGATTGATACGAGCGGTAATCTGTTTAATGTCATCGGCTATTCTGGGGATGCGGGTGCCTAAATCCCCGGTCAGATCGACCAGATCCGATACCAGAATGCTGCCATCGCCGGCCAGAATTTCCCCGAAGTTGTCTGAGGTTTTGGTGATCGATTCAAGCAGCGGATTGAGGTTATTGAGCAGCGGCCGAATATCCTTTTCAGCGAGCATGCTGATTTGATCGGCGACGGATGAAACGACGGCGAAAACATTGGCCGCTTCCTCACCGACAACCTGGGATGACGGTTCCAGCACCTTCTCGCTACTGCCGGCGTTCAGACTCAGGGTGATGGCCGAAAGCAAGCCGGGGGCGGCAATTTTGGCGACGCTGTCTTCGGGAATGCGCCAGCCTTCAACGACGGAAAAGTCAACGCGGAAGCTCATTTTCGAGCCTTCGGCGACCGGGGTGACTTCCTCGACCTGGCCAATGGGAAAGCCTTCATACAGGACCTGGGTGCCAAACTTGACGCCGGTGACATTACGGTAAACGGCGAAATAATTATCGGTCGCGCCGGTTCGCCCGGTCAACATGGCGATCGAGAAAATCAGCCCAAAAACCATTGCCAGAACGAAGCTGCCGACGATCACATAATTCAGTTTGTTATTTCTCATAAAGTCGCGTCTCCCCCTGTTTCTTCTTCTCCGGTAAGTCGACGCAGATACTCGTCCGGATCAATGATTTCATCTTCGGGACGGCGGTTGAGAAGATTTTGAATGCGCTCGCTCTTATTGTTGCGCAGTTCGTCGACCGTACCAATAAAAAGAATGCGACCGCGATCAAGCACCGTCACCCTGTCGGCAATTTTAAAAACGCTTTCCAGTTCATGGGTGACCACGACGACGGTCATTTGCAAGGCGTCGCGAAGCTTCAGGATCAGATCGTCAAGGGCCGAGGCAACAACCGGGTCCAGCCCTGCCGAAGGTTCGTCACAAAACAGCAGCTTTGGATCCATGATGACAGCGCGGGCAAAGGCGGCGCGCTTGATCATGCCGCCAGACAGTTCGGCCGGCATCAGGTCTTCAAAGCCAGCCAGATCGACGACTTCCAGCTTCATACGGGCCATGATTTCCATGGTCATCATGTCAAGTTTGGCATGTTCGAAAAGCGGCAGCATGATGTTCTCGCCAACCGTCATCGAACTGAACAGGGCGCCACCCTGAAAGGCGACGCCAATCTTCTTGCGCAGGTCAAACATCTGCTGCTGGGTGGCCGAGCCAATATCCTGACCGAGCAAGCGGATCGTCCCCGATGTCTGCTTTTCAAGGGCCATCAGGAATCTGAGTAAGGTGCTTTTACCCGAACCACTGCCACCCATGATGACCATGATTTCGCCTTCGGCGACGTTCATGGAAACGCCGTCGAGAATCTTCCGGGTCCCATAATGGGTGACCAGGTCTTCAACTTCGATAACGGTGTTGGGTTCTGTGTTCATCGTTTACCTCGTCGCCATGAAAGCGAACAGCATATCGGTAATGATGATTGCCGATATGGCCTGAACAACCGCCCGCGTCGTCACCTTGCCGACGCCTTCCGCACCGCCGGTGACCGAGGCCCCGTTGATCACGCCAATAAGGGCAATCAGCACGGCAAACAGGACGCTTTTGCCAACCCCGTGCATAACATCGCCGACGGCAAGAATATCAATCACCTGATCAAAATAGGCGGCCAGGGAAATGCCCAGGTCCGCATTGATATAAAGCCCGGCGCACAACATGCCGACGATCATGTTGAGGATGGTCAACGCCGGCACCATAACGATCATGCCCAGCAGGGCGGGGACGACCAGAAAGCGCACCGGGTTGATACCCATCACTTTCAGGGCGTCAATTTCCTGGGATATTTTCATCGTCCCAAGCCTGGCCGCCAAGGCGGAACCGGAGCGGCCAGCGACCAGGATACCGGTGATCAGCGGTGCGAATTCACGGACCACAGAAAAGGCGACACCGTAGGTCACCTGTGATTCGGCCCCGAAGATGCGCAACATGTAAATGCTCTGCATGGCCATCATGGCACCGATGGTTCCGGCCATCATGGTGATCAGGGGGATTGCCTTGATACCGATTTCCATCATCTGCATAACCACAGCGCCGAAACGCACCGGCTGTTTAAGGCGCGGACCGATAAACAGCCAGTAGATGCTTTCAAGCAACAAAAAGCCGCCGTTACCAATTTCCTCGACGCCGGCAACGGTCTGACGACCGATTCTCTCGGTATACCCAAGTGCTCCTTCTTTGGTGCTCTTCAAGCTCATAATCTAAAGACTAGCCAGCCCTTCATCAATTGTACCGCAGATCGTAAAGACCTTGTCCAGGCGGGCCAGTTCAAGCACCCTGAGCGCCGCCTCGCTAACCGACACCAGCAACAAACTACCACCAGCCTTTCGGGCCGTTTGCAGGGATTCAACCAGCGAGGCAATGCCCGAACTATCGATATAATTGACCTTTGATAAATCAACCAGCACCGGCATTTTTCGGGCCACGCATTCGAGCAGAATTTTTCGGGCATCAGGTGAGGATTGTAAATCCACATCGCCTGAAAAACCGACAATAAGGGCGCCATCTTGTTCGGTTATTTCATGTTCCATGTTGGTTACCCAATTCGTTACTCAATTCGTTTCACCATTCTCAGTATATTTCCATCGTCTTCCGGCGGAGTCAAAAAATCAACTTCATCCATGATTTCACGAATGAAATGGGTTCCCAGGCCGCCCGGCCTTATATCATCGAGCTCGCGGGGTTTGACCCTGTCAACGTCCACCGGATCGGCAAAATCCCTGAGGGACAGGACAATGCTATCGCCATCGCGGCTGATATCAAGAATGATTTTACCATCGGGTGAGCCCTTATAGGCATGACGAATAACATTCTGACATGCCTCATCAACGGCAATGACGATGTCGCGGGCGACAGTTTCAGAACATCCGCACATCTTCGCCGTATCAAAGACGGCGCTGCGCACCAGTTTCAGGCGGTCAGGCTGGGACGGGAAATTGACATGGAATATATTTTCAGTTGCCATTGTTTCCCTATCGTCCGTCTGTTCAGGCCGTTCGGCTTTATTAAGGCCATCATCAATGGCCAGCAGGGTCAGATCATCACGCAAGGCGACATTTTTCCTGTGAATGCAGTCAATCACTGTCTGCAACCGGGCCATGACCGGGTCGGCTGCCTTATCAACGAGAATTTTCATCAGGCCTTCGGACTCAAGCTCGCTGCCATCTTCCAGATATCCTTCGGTGACGCCATCGGTAAAGATGTACAGGGTTCCGCCATCCAGATTGAATTCGATTTCCGGAATTCCGTCATCGCCCGTCAACAACGGTGAAATTCCCAGCGGCGGCGCTTCCGCCGGAATGGCTTTAAAGGATCCATCACCGGCATAAAACAGGGGCGGTTCATGGCCGGCGTTGGCCAGTCTGACGATACCGGTTTTCGGATCATAGATTCCACCAGCCATGGTGACAAACATGCCGCGGGTCACGGTCTCGCAGATTTCGTCATTGATCATCGATAGCAAGCGCCCCGGCTGATGAATGGTTTTACCAAGGCAACGGAACAGGCTGGCCGTCTTGGCCATCAGCAATGCGGCGTTCATGCCCTTGCCCGACACGTCGCCCAGGTTGAAGCAGATACGCCCGTCATCGAGCGGAAAAAAATCATAAAAATCACCCGAAACAGTCCGCGCAGGACAGTTAACCCCGTGTATGGGAAAACTGTCATCGCCCGCATCGGGAAGCAGTCCGCGCTGAATTTCCGCCGCCAGTTCAAGTTCCCGGCGTACCCTTTCCTGCTCGACCAGGGCTTCGGCCATGCGGGCATTCTTGGTCGCCAGCGCCGCCGATGAACTCAGCGAACGCAGCAGGTGCAAATCATGTTCGTCAAACAGGCCGTCACCGGTGCGTTTATTGACCAGTTCAATGGCCCCTATACGCTCTTCCTTGACGCTCATCGGGGCGCACAAAATGGAACGGGTGGTATAGCCGGTTTGGGCGTCTACTGAATTTTGAAAATTGGGATCGGTAGAAACATCACGGACAATTTCCCCGACATCAAGCTGAACACAGCGCCCGACGATGCCTTCGTCGCTGTTCAGGGTCAGACCGGTGATTTCCGTTTCCCCGACACACGCCGTGCAGGTCAGTTTTTCGCCTTTTTCATCCAGCAGGAAAAGTGCGCCACCTTCGGCACCAACATAATCGGTGATCCGCGCCAACCCCTGGCGCAGGGTTTCGTCAATATCGAGCGAGGTGGCAAAGTCTTGCCCCATGGTAGAAAGCAATTCCAGATGGCCGGAAATTCTTTCTTCATAGGTACCGATAGCGCTCGACTGGACTGTCGTTTTTTCCATGGCGCTACTATGCATTTATTTGTCTTGGCGGGCAAACGATTGAAAGAAAGGGCTTATTTATACTATGGCGGGCCTTATTCCCGCAGCCGCACCTTGACATATGATCCCGGCGCGTCTTCCAGTGGCTTCAACTTTCCGCCGCCTGGTTTCCTCGCTGCAACATCTTTGGTCCCGCCATGTCTTTTCACCCACTTATCCCAATCAGGCCACCAGGAGCCTTCCTGACGCTTTGCTCCCTCAAGCCAGGCGTCAGGATTCTTTGGTGTCTTGGTGTTGGTCCAGAAACAATACTTTTCCTTTACCGGCGGATTGACAACCCCGGCGATATGACCGGAGGCCGACAAGACAAAGCGTTTGGGCCCACTGTACAAACCGGTAGCGCTATATGTGGACTTCCACGGTGCGATATGGTCGTCACGGGTCGACAGGATATATGTCGGGGTTTTTATTTTACCCAGATCAATTGGCACTCCGGCCAATGAAATGGCGCCGGGTTCAACCAGTTTGTTTTCCAGATACATGGTGCGTAAGTAAAAGCTGTGCATCATCACCGGCATACGGGTTGAATCCGAATTCCAGTAAAGCAGGTCAAACGGCAGAGGTCTGCGTCCCATCAGGTAATTGTTGACGATGAACGACCAGATCAGGTCGTTATCGCGCATCATGTTAAACACCGTCGACATGTGAGAGCCTTCAAGATAGCCCTTTTTGTTCATGTGTTCTTCCACCATGGCAATTTGCTCGTCATCAATGAATACGCCCAATTCACCGGGATCAGAAAAATCAACCATGGTGGTCAGGAAGGTCGCAGATTTGATCCGGTTGTCTTTCTTTGCCGCCATATAAGCAAGGGTGCAGGCGGTCAATGTGCCGCCGATGCAGTATCCGACAATGTTGGCCTTTTTCTCGCCCGTCGCCGTTTGCATGGCGTCCAGAGCGGCGAGTGGGCCTTCGAGCATGTAATCGTCAAAGGATTTATCGGCCAGTTTGCCATCAGGGTTTACCCAGGAAATAACAAAAACAGTGTTACCCTGATCAACCGCCCATTTGATAAACGAGTTTTTCGGCTGCAAATCGAGGACATAAAATTTGTTGATCCAGGGTGGCACAATCAGCAACGGGGTTGCGCGAACCTTCTTTGTCGTCGGCTCGTACTGAATGAGTTGCATCAGTTCATTTTCAAAAATCACCTTGCCCGGTGAAGTCGCTACATTTTCACCCAGGGTAAAGGCTTCTTCATCGGTCATGGAAATACGCAGCTTGCCCTTGCCTTTTTCCAGATCACCGAGCAGGTTTTCCATGCCATCCAGCAAGTTTTCGCCGCCACTTTCAGCTGTCTTGCGAAGCACCACAGGGTTTGTGGCGACAAAGTTGCTGGGCGACAGGGCATCGACCCACTGGCGGGTATAAAAGCGGACCTTTTCAGCAGTTTTGGGATCAAGGCCCTCAACGTCGCCGACGGTTTGCTGCATCCAGTCGGACGTCAACAAATAAGACTGCTTGATAAAAGCGAAAACCAGCTGGTCTTTCCGGGAATTTTCAGGAACCCGCCGGTCGCCACTTTCTGGCTCGACGACAGGCTCAGCTTCTTCCCCGCTCATGCGTTTCGCCGTTGTCTGCCATAATTCGGCGTAGCTGTTCCACAATTTAGCCTGGGTTTCTGCCAGCTTTTGAGGATCGGCCATTAACTGTTGGGCCATCTCCATAAAAGCCTTGGAGACAACGACCGGGTCAGGCACCTGAAAACCATCACTTTTTTCTTGTTGTTTGATGAATGATTCGGCGATGCGCTGTCCGCGTTCGGCAAAATCCTGCATGGCCCGTGACAGTTTCTCAGGGTCTACGGACGGCAGTTCCTTCTCGACTTTGGTATCCATAATTTTCCGTATACTTCGACATGCTCCTGCACGGGATCATATCGCGCCTTTACCCTAATACCAAACACCAACATGGGGCGGAAAACAGGCCCAATGCGAGCTTCGGATTCTTTTATTTTTCACATCCACAGCAACAACCTCGCCTGGTTAATGAAAAAAAATAAATATTTTTTTGATAAACAATAGAAATAACCCAATAAACTATAGAAACAAAAAGGCAAACTTGATCCTTAAAAGAGAATACCTCGTAACTGCAGATCATTACCCATAAATATTAGTAAAATCGTTGATGTTCAGTTAAGTAGACTGATTTTTAGAATAACTCGCTCTATTATATTAAGTTTTTCTTATATATAGTGGGCTTTATTACCGGGTGAATGACGCTCTCCCACCCAATAGGGTGAATTCATAGAACGTTTGACGATATATGAATGAGTCACTACAAACGGGTATATCGTAACTGAGAAACCATTGCTGAGTGGTTGGTTACTGCACACTGAGTATTTGTCGTTTCAGGTAAGTGTTTTCGTTTCAAAGGGGAAGACCAAAACTATGTCCACCGAAGCAACTCATCAAATTCATGACATAACGCACGAGCATCACATACACGAGCATCACTGGGAAACCAGTTGGGCGCCGCTGGTGCTGGTAGCAGGAATATTCTTTTTGGTTCCAATCGGCTTTTCGGGACATTTTGTATACGAAAACCAACTGATGACCATCATTGGCGCTGGCCTTGGTGTTCCATTGATCCTGGCCGGTGTCGCCAAATGGGTCGAGGAAGGAATGAGCCACAAGAATCTCGTTGAAGGGGTTTCCATTGTCGGCCTTCCTATCTTTATCGTTTCTGAAATTTTCATCTTCCTTGGGCTGTTCGCCAGTTACTGGACGATGCGTTTGTCTGCAGGCATCAATTGGCCACCTGAAGGAACGCCGGAAATCAGCACCACGATCCCGCTGATTATGACCGTCATCCTGGTTTCTTCCAGTTTCACCATGCACAATGCGGAAGTGAAGCTGGATGATGGCGATAACAGCGGCTTTAACAAGTGGCTGATTATTACCATTTTGCTTGGCTGCGTTTTCCTGGGTTTCACCGTTTTTGAGTACAACCACCTGATCCATGCAGGCTTTGTACCCGGCACCAACTCGTACAGCTCGGCGTTCTTCTCAATCACCGGCTTCCATGCGTCACATGTGTTTATTGGCTTAGGTCTGTTTGTCGCCGTCTTGATACCGGCGCTTAAAGGAAAAACGAACGATTCCTTCGTCGCCTGTGCCTCGGTTTACTGGCACTTTGTTGACGTTGTCTGGTTCTTCGTCGTTTCCCAGATTTACTTCTGGTAAGACGGAAAACCGGTAGGATTGGAACCATGCTGAAGGTTCGCACCTTAATTACAGGTATGCTTTTGTGCTCCACCTTTGCCATTTCTACGGCAAGGGCGCAGTACAACCGCGTGCCTGAATCCTACATTGATCCAAGCACCTTCCAGATCGACGAACAAAAAGTTCTCGGCGTCAAAGTTGATAAAAACCTCGCCTTGATCGACGAAAGCGGCCAGCCGTTTACGTTAGGCGAAAAACTTGGCAAACCCCTGATTTTGGTGCTTTCGTATTACACTTGTGATGGCAGCTGTTCGGTTATCAACGCCGATCTTCGTGATCGGCTTGAAGGTGTCACAGACCTCAAAATGGGCAAAGACTTTGAGGTTCTGACCATTTCCTTCGACAAGCAGGATAATTTGGAGAAACTGGGTGTCTTCAAAAAACATCTGGAAGATACAGAGAAGCTTGGAAAAGGATGGTCCTTCGCTACCTTTAAAGATTCTGAGCAAATCAAGCCCTTCGCCGACAGACTGGGCTTCAATTACTTCTGGTCACCAACGGATCGGACGTTTTTTCATCCAGGCGCATTCCTTTTCCTGTCGGCCGAAGGAAGGTTAATCCGGGTTTTGTATTCACAGACAGTGGAATCCAAAGATGTTGAACTGGCTGTGTTCGATGCCAAGCAAGGCAAGTTCAGGCCCAACGAGATCATCAATTTTGCAACAAGCCTTTGCTATAGCTACAACTATAAAGAAGGTCGTTATACGTACAACATTCCATTATTTGTCGCCGTGGGCTCGTTAACATTCGGGGTTACAGCGTTTTCCGGTTCGGTTTTCGTTTTCCGACGCCGGCGTAAAGAGAGGGAGAAGAAACTTGAAACTTAAGCGATTTTTTTCAGTGCTTAACGGTGCGGCAATGGCCTTGCTGTTTGCAACACCGGCATTCGCCGCAGCCGGGGATACCCCTGACACGCGGGCCGATTGGGACGAACTTTGGCATGAGGTTTTGGTAGATATTACCGTTATCGGCGTCATTTTTATTGTCGCCGCTATCTACATGCTGATCCGCTTCAAGGCGACCAACCCCGAACAGGTTGGTACTGCCACGCGTTTAACGACGGCCAATGCCATCGGTTGGGCCTTGATCCCTGCAGCCATCTTCATGGCTGATGACTTCTATCTGGCCGCTAAGGGCTGGACGGTCTGGGATCATCAACGCACCGTTCCCGAGAACGCCATGGAAGTCAAAGTTACCGGCTATCAGTGGTACTGGGAGTTTGAGTATGAAGACGGCACAACCACTGACGAGTTGAAAGTTCCCGTCGGCACCCCGGTTGTTCTGCGAATGACCTCAGACGACGTCATTCATTCCTTCGGTTTGCCCTACTACCGCTTGACAGAAGATGTCATGCCGGGGCGGATTACCTACATTTGGTTTAATCCCATCGAAGAGGTTGAAACCCTCGTCACATGCCGTGAATTCTGCGGTAACTCGCACTCGGAAATGTTTACCGCAGTCGAGGCAATTGCCCCCGCTGAATTTGAAAAATGGCTAGCCGAACAAGGCTGAGGCCCAGGCGCCAAGGAGTAAATTTGATATGAGTACAGCAACAACAACCCACGATCAGGAAGCTTTTAACCTGAAAGAGTGGATTTTCACCACCGATCACAAGCGTATCGGTGTCATGTATCTGATCGGCTCAATGGCAGCCTTCGCGGTTGCCGGCATGATGGCCCTGATGATGCGTCTGGAACAAGCCAATATCGGTGCCCAGTTCATTGAAACAGGCACCGATTACAACGAATGGCTCTACTTCCACGGAGCAGCCATGATCCTGGCTTTCCTGATTCCGGGCCTGACCGGTTTCGCGGCCAACTATTTCCTGCCCTTGATGATTGGCGCCGCCGATGTGGCGTTTCCGCGCATCAATGCTTTCAGTATCTGGCTGTTCTATTTCGCCATTGTCCTGGCATTGCTCAGCGTTGTCGTTCCCGACACGCCGGACATCATGTGGACGGGTTATCCACCCTATGCGGTGACCACAGAAGGGAACACGTCGTTCTATGTGTTTACGGTTCACTTACTCGGCTTCTCGTCGATCCTGGGCGCTGTCAACTTCCTGGTCACAGTGATTTACATGCGTGCCCCGGGCATGGGCTGGAACCAGCTCAACATCTTCGTCTGGACCACCCTGGCGGCATTTGTCCTGCAGTTGGTGTTCATTCCGGTGCTTGCCGCTGCGGTGACCTTGCTGTTGTTTGATAAGTATCTTGGTACCCACTTCTTCGACCCGGCAGCGGGCGGTGATGTGCTTTTGTATCAGAACCTGTTCTGGTTCTACTCACACCCGGCGGTTTACGTTATCTTCCTACCGGCAGTGGGGATCCTGTTTGAAATCATCGCCACCATGGCCAAAAACCAGATCTTTAACTACAAAGTCTGCGTGTATGGCGGTATTGGCGGTGTTGTTGCCATTGGCGGTGAAGTGTGGATCCATCACCTGTATGTCACCGGCATGCCGGACTGGCTGCGCATCGGCATGATGATTTCGACCCTGCTGATCTCGGTTCCGGTTGGTCTTATCGTGATGTCACTGTGGGGGACTTTGTGGAGAGCCGCTATCTCATACAACGTCGCCATGATGTACTCTGTCGCCATGTTGTACCTGATCATGGTTGGTGGTCTTACCGGCATTCCGCTGGCCATGACATCGCTGACGGTTCACCTGTCGGAAACCTCGTTCATTCATGCCCACTTCCACTTCATTATGGGCCTGTTCTCGACGTACGCGGTGTTTGCCGCCGTCTATTACTGGTTCCCGAAGATGACCGGACGTATGGCCGACAACGGCTGGGCACGGATTTCTTTCTGGCTCAACTTCATCGGCATCAACGTCACTTTCTGGCCCCTGTTTATCATCGGCCCACAAGGGATGCCGCGGCGCTACTGGAACTATGAAATGTTCCCGCAGTTCGAGGCTTATCACGAAGTCGCCACCGTTGGCGCTTTCCTGACGGCCGCTGGTGTTGCCATCATGATCATCAACTGGATCACGAGCGCAATTTCCGGACCAAAAGCACCGGCCAACCCGTGGAATTCCAGATCTTTGGAATGGACCCACGCGCCGAACCCTCCGGGGCCGGGCAACTTCCCCGAGGCTGTTACGGTGGCCGATGACTGGACTCCTTACGACTACAACAAGTAGGGTTCCTTTTAGAAAACGTGAAGGCGGGAAACGTAAATCGATTCCCGCCTTTTCTTTTGCCCGGACCCCACCTATATTCCCTTCACGATTATCCTGATTGACGAAACGCCGGAACCCCATCCATGACCGACAATCAAAAGCCTAAATCGAAAAAGTGGCTCGTCTTCGCCATCCTGCTGGCGACTGCCGTTCTTATGTATGCCTCGATCATGTACAAGATCATCAATTTCGGTCCTTGAGAGACATGATCGCGATCACCACTTTCCCCCATATCCTGGCCGGGTTGAATACGGCGACCGTCGCCTTGCTGCTTGCCGGATTTTATTTTATTCGTACCGGTCAGCGCTCCCGACACATGGCGGTGATGAAGCTCGCTCTCTGCGCCGCCGTCATATTCCTTATTGTTTATGTCTACTACCACGCCAATTCGGGACTGGCGAAATTCGGTGGCGAGGGGATTATTCGGAAGATTTATTTCAGCATTCTGATCGCCCATGTGTTGGGCGCGATTGCGCTGACCCCGACAGTTCCCTTGCTGGCCTATCGCGCCTTTAAGGGGCGATTTGACGCCCACAAACGCCTTGCCCGCTGGATATTGCCCTTATGGCTTTATGTGTCGATATCAGGCGTTGTTGTTTATGTAATGGCCATTCACATTTATCCCTTTAACGGTTAGCAAACATGACATCTGATATCCCCACAGCAGAAGCCGGTTTCCTGGATACAATAAGCACCAACCGCAGCCCCGCCCTGAACGCCGAATTACGCGGCTGGGCCGGATTGGCAATGCTGTCTTTGGCCATGGCCGGGATCTTCGCCCTGTTGCTCGCGTTCTCGCGCATCCCCGGCATTCAGGATATTGTGCCCCTGCCGCTGGATTTCTTCGACCGCGGACTGGTCATCCATGTGGTGTTTTCCTTTGTTGTCTGGTTCCAGGCCGTTTTTGGTTGTCTGTTAAACGTCTCTACAGCCAGACTGGCTGATGGTGAGCCACGCCTTCAGGGGCTCGGCAAACTGGCCCTGCTTGGCGCTTACGCCAGTTGCGTCCTGTTGTTTGTTCCGGCCTTCATGGAGAACGGCGAGGCGACCCTTAACAACTATATTCCCGCCATTACCGACCCGGTCTATTACGCTGGTCTGGCGTTTTTGGGGGCGGCCCTTGGCCTGATGGTTCTCAGGCTCCTGATCAATATCGCAGGTAGCCAGGATCGCTGGAAAGAACCCCTGCCCTTTGGCACCCTGAGCACAGCATTGATATTCGGTGTTGCCCTGTTGTGCTTTGCCATTTCCTGGGCATCCCTGGCCAAAGAATCGCTTTCCTATGAATTTAACGAGAGCCTGTTTTGGGGTGGTGGCCATGTGTTGCAATTCGCCAATACGGCAATGCTGATTACAGCGCTATTCGTTCTCGCCCGCCTGACCCTGAAAGACATTGTCCTGAAGGATAATCAACTGACCCTGACAGCAATGGCAATGCTTGTGTTGTACAGCGGTATGGGCATTTCAATCACCTTGAAATATGCCCCGGTGCATGAAAAATACTGGACCATGTTCACCAAATTCCAATACGGCCTGGTGTTACCTGCTCTGCTGGTCGGCATTCCCATGCTGGTCGATATTTTACAACAACGTAAAACCGGCAAGGGCCTTCAAATGCGCAACCCTGCCTTCCTGTGCCTGATGCTGTCACCGATTGTCTTCGCTGTTGGCGGCATCCTTGGTTTGTTCGTCGATGGTGGTGACACCCGCACCCCGGCCCATTATCACGGCATTATCGCGGGCATCAATTTGAGCTTTATGGGCCTGTTCTACGGCTTCTTCCTGCCCCTGTTGGATCGCGAACTGATACCCGGTAAAGCGCTTTATGCACAAATTTACATGTTTGGCGGCGGCCAGCTGCTTGCCAGTGTCGGGCTGTTCCTCGCCGGAGGTTACGGCACCCCGCGTAAAACCGCTGGCGGAGCCCAGGGACTGGAGGCAATCGGCGCAAAACTCGGCATGTATATGAACGGCATCGGTGCCCTGATCGCCGTTATCGGTGGCATCATGTTCATCTGGATGGTCTCAAAAGCATTGCTGGGAGCGCCACGAACAAGCACTGAGTAAATCCAGAGTTTCCTTGTTCCATCCCCTTTGAACGTTCACTATAAAGATTGTTAAGGCTCTATTTGATAACACTCAAAGGTGTCCATGGATGGATTACCAGCAACTTTTTCTACTCGTTCTACTGGGGTGCGTGCTTGTTCTCTTTATCTGGGGGCGCTGGCGCTACGATGTCATCGCCTTTGGCGCGTTATTGGCGGTGACGATTGCCGGAATTATTGAGCCGGGAAAGGCATTTTCGGGTTTTGGACATCCGGCAACAGTAACGGTAGCCATGGTTTTGATCGTTGGCCGCGGTTTGCATAATTCCGGCGCCGTCGACCTGATCGCCCGCCACCTATTGCCGCCCCTGCAATCACCGACCCGTCACATCGGTCTGCTATCAACTGTAGCCGGGGCACTGTCGGCCGTCATGAATAATGTCGGTGCCCTGGCGCTACTGATGCCGGCAGCCCTGCAATCGGCGGAAAAAGCAAAAAGAACGGCGTCCCATATCCTGATGCCGCTTTCCTTTGGTTCTATCCTGGGTGGACTGGTGACCCTTATCGGGACACCGCCAAACATCATTATCGCAGCGTATCGAGAGGAATTAACCGGTACACCCTTCGCCATGTTCGATTTTTCACCTGTTGGCGGCGCCATCGCCCTAAGCGGTATCCTTTTCATCGCAATTATTGGATGGCGGCTGATCCCGGTCAGCAAAAAGGGTGGACTGTCACCGATGGAGCTTTTTGATATCGAAACCTACGTCACCGAAACCAAGGTTGACAAGAAGAGCAAAACAGTTGGCAAGACGCTTGCTGAACTGGACATCGCGGCCCAAGAGCACGATGCCGAAATTCTTGCCGTTATTCGCCGTGGTCAGCGACTTGGCGGTCGCCGAACCGTGGTCAAAACGGGTGATTTTCTGGTTATTGAGATCGGTCCGGAAAAACTTGGTGGGTTTCTGGTAGCCCTGCAATTACCCCCCGCCGGTTCTCGTAAAAGCAAAAAATCCCGCTTTTTCCAATCCGCCGACATGGCCTTGAACGAAGCGCTGGTGGCCCCTGGATCCCGGATCATCGGGCTGACCGGAGAAGCATTGCGCTTGCCTCGCCGCTTCGCTGTCAATCTTCTTGGCGTGGCCAGACAAGGGCGCCCCTTCCGGGAGCGACTGCGCTCCTTCAAGTTCAAGGTCGGTGACGTGCTGCTGCTTGAAGGTGATTCAGATCGCCTTGCTGAAGTCATTGTCTCGCTGGGTTGCATGCCCCTGGCCGGTCGTGGATTGCAACCGCCGCGCCATCATCTGGCGTGGCTGTCGATCAGCTTGTTCGCAACGGCCATAGCGCTTGCAACCTTTGGACTTGTCGCGTTGCCTTTGGCGCTGGCACTGGCAGCGAGCCTGATGGTGGTCCTCAATATCGTCCCGCCACGCGACATCTATGACAGTGTCGACTGGCCGGTGATCGTGCTTCTGGGAGCCATGATCCCTGTCGGTCAGGCTATGGAGACAACCGGCGTCACCCACCTGATCGCCGCAACCATACTGGAGATATCGACTGGTTTTTCGCCGGTTTTCGCCCTTACCATCGTGCTGGTGCTGACAATGACCCTGTCGGACATCATGAATAATGCCGCCACCGCCGTGGTCATGGCGCCGGTATCGGCCAACATGGCCCAGCAGCTTGGGGTCAACACCGACCCCTTCATTATGGCCGTCGCCATTGGCGCCTCCTGTGCTTTCCTGACCCCGATAGGACACCAGAACAATATCCTGATCATGGGTCCGGGAGGCTATTCCTTTGGTGATTACTGGCGGCTTGGCCTGCCCCTTGAAATCCTGATCGTTGCCGTCAGCCTGCCGATGCTGTTATGGATTTGGCCGCTGTAAGACAAAAACCAACACATTCTTAACGGTTTACCCAATAGTCTTGATTCTGTCGATGGATTCGGTGTGTAGAAACTTGACAGAGACCCTGGGAATTGACATCTTCCGAGCCAAATCCACCAACAAAGACAAACACGAAAGACAATTCCCCTTGGGTCCGGAAAGAAGAAAAGCAGGAACCATGTTCCTAAGAGGCCTCCTTGCTGTCGTGGTTCTGACCACCGGTGTTCTGGCGTCGGCTCATTTCGTCCTTGAGCAGACAGACGCGAGCGCCCCCGGTGATGACAACACTGAAGCAACATTGGCGCTGGCCCCGCTCTCGCTGGGCAACCCCGCCGCTGCTGCTGCCTTGGCAACCCGTGCCCCCGTTCAACAATCCACTGGATTATCCGACCATACCACACCAATAAAAGCACCGGCCTATCAGGTTAGTGTTCTTGTCGGTCGAGGCGATACCATGAGCGCCATTCTGGATCGGGCCGGGGTTACCCGTCTGGATGCCAATCGGGCCATCCAGGCGCTGAAAAAAGTCTATAATCCGACCCGTATTCGCCAGGGTCAGAAAATCAATATTTCCTTTCAGGCCGACGCTGCCGCCCTGAGTGACACCAGCACCGCTATGGCCGGAGAATTCCTCGGCCTTTCCCTGCTTCCAGATTTCCAGCACAGGGCCATCGTTATCAGGGATGGTGCGAATTCTTTTAGCGCCAGCCGGGAAAAGCGAGAGCTGAAATCCCAAGCCATTCGCGCCAGCAACACCATTTCCCAAAGCCTGTATCTGGCCGGAAGCAAGGCACAAGTCCCCAACTCGGTTTTGGCTGAGTTGATCCGCCTGTATTCCTGGGATGTCGATTTTCAACGCGACATTCGTACAGGCGATGGTTTCGAGCTGATGTATGAGCGCTTTACCGACCGTAACGGCAAGCCCGTTCATAATGGTGATGTTATCTTCGCGACCCTGGAATTAAGCGGCAAGCGCCACGTCATTTACCGCCACACCCTCGCCGACGGCAGCGTCGATTACTTTGATGAAAAAGGCCAAAGCGCCAGAAAAGCACTCATGCGCACCCCCATCGACGGGGCCCGCCTGTCATCGGGTTTCGGCAAGCGCAAGCATCCGGTTCTCGGTTACAACAAAATGCACAAGGGTCTTGATTTCGCAGCCCCGCGCGGTACCCCGATTTATGCAGCCGGTAGCGGCACCGTCCAGCACGCCGGGCACAAAGGCGCATACGGCAATTTCGTCCTGATCCGCCATAATGCCGATTATTCCACTGCCTACGCCCATATGAAGCGCGTGAATACAGCCAAGGGGCGCCGTGTCAAGCAGGGCCAGATCATTGGTTATGTGGGCACCACCGGACGCTCAACAGGCCCACACCTGCATTATGAAATCCGCCGCTCAGGCCGTCAGGTCAATCCCTTACGCGTTAAAATGCCCTCGGGACGAAAACTTAAGGGTAAGGAACTGGAGATATTTCAGGCAGCCCGCGCGACCATCGACCGTCAGTACGCCGTACAGGCGAAGCCGGTCACTGTCGCATCGCGCTAATCTTTCGGTTTCTGAAACAACCCGGCAGCCATATTGCGGTTGATGTTTATAAGAGGCGCGACGTTTTCCAATGAAGGTGCGGCCCGGGCCTTCAAAGTCTGTTTATCAACATAAATACTGAGCTTGAGAATATCCTTGCGCAGATCATCGGGAAGATAATCCTCGTTGTTCTGCAAACTGACCTGAAGCACTGTCCATAATTTCAGATTGCTTTGCAGGGCCTCTTCAAGGGCGACGCTGTCAAGCGGTTCACAGGCCGCTTGATGAAGGTTACGGGCCGATTTGGCAAAGGCTTCTGCCTCAGCGGCACGTCCGCCACTGGTGGACTTCTGGACCTTTCCATAAGCCTTGCTGATGTCAGAAGCCATCTAGAAAAGATCGGCGATGGCGTTATTCTTTTCCGCTATCAGATTGAGCGAAACGTTGCCCAGCTTCTGGCGAACCTGAAGGGCGAGAAGATTGGCGGCTTGCTCGTCCAGATCGGCTGCGGTCAACTCGTCTGACCCCACTTGCAAAGTGTTGCCAAGATCCTCATTAAACTGCTCACGGATATTGAGGACCGAGACATCGGTTGCGAAAGATTGCTCACGGGCACGGATGGCATTGATCGCCGCGTCGAGCTTTGCCAGGGCCGCGTCAATATTGGCGTCCGTTGCAAGATTTCCATAATCGGAACCAGCGGAGCCTATACCAAGCCCGGCACTGTCCGCAGCAGCACCGGAGATCGTCAGAGTTTGACCGTTCTCATTGACGGCAACGTCAAGATCTTGCGGCGAGCCGCTTATCAGGCCAACACCGGAATAGCTGGCATCAGATGCAAGGGTATCAAGCTGGGCTGCAACCCGGTCAAAAAGTTGCGCAGCTTCCTGACGTTCGGCGGCACTGCCGCCCCTGGCGTTTGATGCAATGGCGCGGATTTGCGCAACGCTGTCACCCAGGGCGTGAAGACCGACTGACGCCGTCTCCACGGCATGCAGGCTCTGGCCAATACTGTCCTTAACGGCCAGCAAATCACTGGCGCGGTTGCTTAAACCCCGGGCCTGAAAATAGGCCGCCGGGTTGTCATTGATGGAATTAACCTTGCGACCGGTGGAAATATTGCGGGTCGTCTGCTCTGTCAGCGCCGCTGTCTGCTGCTGGCTAAGCAACACCTGGCGGGTTCCTGCGGTCAGGTTAACGCTATTAATCATCCGACCATTATGGCAGTTAGCCAAAATGACGCCAGTGACGGGCGTCACAGAGGCCTATAAACCCATTTTCAGTGATTTTAAGCGGCCACTGCCTTGTTACCGTTGATGGTCAGGGCACCTTCACCGGCCGACACTGCGACCCGCTCACCGTCCTTGATGCTGCCATCCAGAATCATCCCGGCCAAAGAATTTTGCAAGGAACGCTGGATAACCCGTTTCAAGGGCCTGGCGCCGTATACGGCATCAAATCCGGCATCAGCCAGCCAGGCGCGAGCCGCCCCGTCCAGATCAAGGGCAATACCCCTGTCTTCAAGCAACTTTTCGAGACCGGCAAGCTGAATATCGACAATCGCGTCCATATGGCTGCGGAACAGGCGATGGAACAGGATGATCTCGTCCAGACGGTTAAGGAATTCCGGCCGGAACGCGGCGCGGACTACCTCCATCACCTGGCCCCGGACTTCTTCACTGTCATGGCCCTCATCCTGGGCCGCCAGAATGTCACCGCCCAGGTTGCTGGTCAGCACAATCATGGTGTTGGTGAAATCAACGGTGCGGCCCTGACCATCGGTGAGACGACCATCATCAAGGACCTGCAACAGAACATTGAAGACATCGGGATGGGCCTTTTCGACCTCGTCAAACAGAATAACCTGGAAGGGCCTGCGCCTGACCGCCTCGGTAAGAGCGCCACCTTCGTCATAGCCAACATAGCCAGGCGGCGCACCGATCAGTCGGGCGACGGCGTGTTTTTCCATGTATTCGGACATATCAATACGCAACAAGGCCTGCTCGTCATCAAACAGGAATTCGGCCAATGCCTTGGTCAGTTCCGTTTTACCAACACCGGTTGGCCCCAAAAACAGGAACGAACCGATGGGTCGGCTGGCGTCCTGCAATCCGGCGCGGGCACGCCTGACAGCATTGGAGACAGCGCCAAGGGCTTCCTCCTGCCCGATGACCCGCAGGCGAAGGTTTTCTTCCATGCTCAGCAACTTGTCGCGTTCACCCTGTAACATTTTATCGACAGGGATACCGGTCCAGCGTGAGACGATGGCGGCGATATGTTCCGGGGTTACGGATTCTTCAAGCATGGAGTTATCTTCAGCCGCTTCGGCTTCGCGCAACTGGCTTTCCAGTCGTGGAATTAGATCGTACTGAAGCTCACCTGCCTTCTCGTGCTCGCCTTCCCGCAATGTCCTATCGTAAGCAATACGTGCCTGTTCGAGCTTTTCCTTCAATTTGGTGGCATCGGCAAGCGCCGTTTTTTCCGCCATCCAGCCTTGCGTCAGGACTGCCGAGCGTGCCTCAAGCTCGAGCAGTTCATCCTCCAGTTTGATCAGGCGATCCTTGGAGGCATCATCGCTTTCTTTTTTCAGGGCCTCGCGTTCAATTTTTAACTGAATGATGCGGCGATCCAGCTCATCGATTTCCTCGGGCTTGCTGTCAACTTCCATGCGTAATCGCGAGGCAGCCTCATCAACCAGATCAATGGCTTTGTCGGGCAGGAAACGATCTGAAATATAACGGTTGGAAAGGGTCGCCGCCGAAACCAGGGCCCCGTCTGCAATGCGCACACCGTGATGCAATTCATACTTTTCCTTGATGCCGCGCAAGATCGATACGGTATCCTCGACCGTTGGTTCGGATACAAAAACCGGCTGGAAGCGCCGCGCCAGGGCGGCGTCTTTTTCCACATACTTGCGATATTCGTTCAGTGTCGTCGCCCCGACACAGTGCAGTTCCCCGCGCGCCAGGGCCGGTTTAATCAGGTTTGAAGCATCCATGGAGCCTTCTGATGCTCCGGCACCGACAAGGGTGTGCATTTCATCAATAAAAAGGACAATCTCGCCAGCCGCCTGGGTGACTTCATTAAGCACCGCTTTCAGGCGCTCCTCGAACTCGCCGCGGAACTTGGCACCGGCGACCAGTGCCCCCAGGTCGAGCACCATCAGTTTTTTATCTTTCAGGGTTTCGGGGACATCACCGTTGACAATGCGTTGGGCCAGTCCTTCGATGATCGCCGTCTTGCCAACCCCGGGCTCGCCAATCAATACCGGGTTATTTTTGGTGCGGCGGGACAAGACCTGAATTGTGCGGCGGATTTCCTCGTCGCGGCCTATAACCGGATCAATCTTTCCCTCGGCGGCGGCGGCGGTTAAATCGCGGGCGTATTTGTTTAAGGCATCGTAGGTGTCTTCGGCATTGGCGCTGTCGGCGGTGCGGCCCTTGCGAACGTCCTCAATAGCCTTGTTAAGATTTTGGGGGGTAAGGCCTGCATCGCTCAAAGCCTTGGCCGCAGCCGTTCCCGTGGCCAGCACAAGGGCCAGTAATAATCGCTCGGCGGTGACGTAACTGTCACCGGCTTTTTCAGCAATTTGCTCGGCCTGCTCAAGAAGTTTGCCGGTTTCCTGGGACAAGTAGACCTGTCCGGCACCACTGCCTTCGACCTTGGGTAATTTAGCCAATTCTGTTTCAACAGTGCTAAACGCCTTTGCCGGGTCTGCACCAGCGGCATCAATCAGGTTGGAGGCCAAACCTTCCTTGTCATCAAGAAGGACCTTCAGAATATGCAGCGGCGTCAGTTGTTGATGGCCCGAGCGTGCGGCCAAAGTCTGCGCCGACTGGATAAAACCGCGCGAACGTTCAGTGTATTTTTCGAAATCCATTCGATCCGAAACCTTTCAAACTGATGATGTCGGAACATCATAATGTCATTGGTTAAGATTAATATGGACTAAATTTCAGCCATCGCAAGGGCACCGGTGATGGCTCTAAGAATATTCAACTTGATTGACAATTCAATAGGTTACGCGGATTGTTGCTCAATGGTCGCAAAAATTTCCAATATCTGGCGTTTCCCCGTTAAGAGCCTTAGCCCCGAAAAGCTAACCAAAGCCAAGGTCGAGATCGGCGATGCAATACCTGGGGACCGGCGTTTCGCGCTGGCCCTGGCATCGACCCTGTTCGATAGCGCGACGCCACACTGGTTGCCTAAAAACAGTTTTTTGATGCTTATGAAAAATGAAAAACTGGCGGCCCTGGAGACGATTTTTGACGAAAACACAAATGAACTAAAAATTCTGCGCGGTGGCAAACAAGTTGCCCGCGGCAAGCTGACGGATCCGGTCGGTCGGGCCATGGTTGAGGATTTCTTTTCGGCCTATATGAAAGACGAGGCACACGGAAAACCCCGCCTGGTTGAAGCCAAGGGCGAGACCGCCTTTAGCGATCAGAAAAGAAAAATGATTTCGATCATCAATCTGGCCTCAATCCGTGACCTGGAACGGGTCCTCGGCAAACCTATAGAACCGACCCGGTTTCGAGCCAACATCATGATTGAAGGGATTGAGCCGTGGTCGGAATTCAACTGGATAGGCAAGACTGTTTCATGCGGCAGCGCCGGTTTGATCATCCATGAACGGATAGGCAGGTGCCCGGCCATCAACGTTAACCCGATAAGCGGAGAGCGCGATGAAAACCTTGTCAAAACCCTGCACGATGGCTTCGGTCATACTGATATGGGAATTTTTGCGGCAGTGACGAAGGCCGGAATTTTTGCCGTCGACGACACCCTCAACGTTACAGATTAAGCAGCGGGTTCCGCAGCTTCAGCCTTGCGTGGGCGACCGCGACGGCGTGGCTTTTCTTCAACGCCCTCTTCCGGGTTTTTCATGGTTTCAGTAGAGGTCAGTTCGGCAACGGGAGCAACAGGTTCAGACGGTGTTACATCGGCGACTTCGGTCACTTCGGCAACCTGGGTCAATTCAGCCACTGGTTCTGATGGTGTCACGCGGGCCTCTACCGGCTTGGCACGATTTTCTGACCGCTGTCTTTGTTTATTTTGATGATGGCTTTTTTGTTCCTGCTGATTTGCCTTCTGTCCCCCATCGGCACCCTGTTCGGGATTGAGAACCCGGTAATAATGCTCAGCATGTTGATGGTAGCCTTCGGCAGTTATCCTGTCCCCGGCGAGGGCGGCATCGCTCGCAAGTGCAAGATACTTGTCAAGAACCTGCTGTGCCGAACCCCGAACCTTGGTATCGGAACCACTGCCATCATAATTCCTACCCCTGGAATTTTGATTAGGATTTCGTTTACCGTTATTACGACCGCGTCCGCGACGAGGATTTGTCGATTGTTTCATAGAACCTGTATCTCTTTTGACAGTCTGGCGAGCAACAATGGCCAACTGACGTCATCAATGTATGGTCTGATTAAATTCCACCAACGTTCGCGGCATTTCGCTTTTGCAAGCCCGCACAACCAATATCCATCTCGATAATTATTTAATGGATCGGCTTTTACGTGGGGGAATGAGACCTTTCAAGACGCCCCTAGCGCCCGGTCCCCGTGGTCAACTCCTGACCACCTTCAAGTAAGAAACTAGTCTGGTTGATCTCATATTCCAACAGTTAATTTAAAAAATCGAAGATTTATAATTTTGCGCTGACGCAACGCCCGATACCGGCAAGATCAGGGGAAATGCTGATGCTGTACATTCCGGCCCCGCGCAACATTTCAGCGACAGTTTCTGCCTGCCCGGCACCAACTTCAAAAAACACCCAGCCACCCTCCTTAAGCAGGTCAGGAAGCAAAGGGACAATGGTGGAATATTCCGATAAACCCTGCGGCCCGGCAAACAAAGCACCGTGGGGTTCGTACTGGCGGACTTCGTGCTGCAATGAATCCCGGTCGCCCTCTGGTATATATGGGGGATTACAAAGAATGATATGGAAGTCTGCAAAATTGCAGGCACCATCATTCCAATTGGCGTAAACAAACTCTACTCGTCCTTCAAGTTCGAGACGTTTTGCATTGGTGCGAGCAACAATCAGCGCTTGCTCACTGATATCAGTACCGATACCACGGGCGTTTTCATATTCATGCAACAAAGACAAAAGCAGGCACCCCGAGCCGGTGCCAAGATCAAGTATTTTTACAGGCGCTGCTTTATCGGGGAAGGTTCTGATAACGGCTTCTATCAGTGTTTCAGAATCCGGTCTGGGAATCAGTGTCGCCGAAGTGACAACGAAACGAAGACTCCAGAATTCTTTTTCACCGGTGATCAGGGCCAATGGTTCACGAGCCACCCGCCGGGCCACCAGAGTGCGCAAAAGCCTGATTTCATCTGCTTCAAGTTCAACCTCTGGGAATCCGAAGATGTGTTCAGGCGCACGATTGAGGGCGAAAGCCGCAATCAGACGAGCATCAAGTCGCGGATCATCGACACCGGCCCTGCTCAGGGCCTGAACGGATTCCTCAAACGCCTCACCCGTGGTGGTCACGAAATTTCTGCCAACCTGCTCGCCTGATCTTCTGACGTCAGGGCGTCGATGGCTTCATCCAGTTCACCATCCATAATGCGATCGAGTTTGTGCAGGGTCAGGTTGATACGGTGATCGGTAACCCTTCCTTGCGGAAAGTTATAGGTACGAATACGTTCGGAACGATCACCCGACCCAACCTGACTTTTGCGCGCCGCCGCCCGTTCAGCATCGACCAGTTGACGCTCATGATCATAAAGCCTGGAACGCAGCACCCGCATCGCCTTTGCCTTGTTTTTATGCTGCGATTTTTCATCCTGCTGGATAACAACCAGGCCGGTTGGAAGATGCGTAATACGGATGGCGCTGTCCGTGGTATTGACCGATTGTCCACCCGGACCACTGGCCCGAAAAACATCAACCCGCAGATCCTTATCGGCAATTTGAATGTCCACATCTTCGGCTTCAGGCATCACCGCGACGGTCGCTGCCGAAGTGTGAATACGACCGCCGGATTCTGTCGCTGGCACACGTTGAACACGATGAACGCCTGACTCGTACTTCAGCCTGGCAAACACCCCACGACCGGAAACCGAGGCAACAGCTTCCTTGCAGCCACCGATTCCGGTTTCGCTCATGGCCATGATTTCAAATTTCCAGCCCTGGGTTTCACTATAGCGCTGATACATGCGAAACAGCTCAGCGGCAAACAGCGCTGCTTCTTCGCCGCCGGTACCGGCACGAACTTCAAGGATGGCATTTTTAGTATCGGCTTCATCTTTGGGCAGCAAATGAATCTGAATCTTTTTTTCCAGAGCCGGAATTGTTTCCTTTAATTCCTGAAATTCCATTTCCGCCATTTCCCGCATTTCCAGGTCGGTTTCAGGATCAGCGAGCATGGTCGCAAGGTCAGCTGCTTCGGCCTGTGCCGATTCCAGATTGGCAATGGCCTCAACGATGGGGGTCAGTTCCGCATACTCTTTAGACATGTCAACAAAATCGCTCGAAGAAGCCACATCGGGAGCCAACATCAACTCCCCCAATTCCTCATGGCGAGCGACAACTTTCTGCAAATTCTCGTTCAGACTCACCTTACTTTAACTCCTAATTTTCCTCATCGTCTTCAAGGCTGAACAACCGGTCGATGATCTCTTCAATGTCCTGCAATGAGCCGGAATTCGCTCCATCTACCGCCACCTGACGCAATTGCTCAGAAGGTCCGTGCAGCAAGCGGTTAACCAATAAGCGGGTTGCCTTTTCTGCGTCACCACCACCATCGGCAAGGGCCTGTTCACGAACGCCTTCAAAATGGGAACGCAACCGACTTAGGGCCGGGACTGCTGTTCGTTCGACGTGTCCGCGCACAAAAACATCAACATCTGCATCAATGATCTTCCAGGCCGCCCCGGATTCATTTTCACGCCCTGCCCTGCCCTCCATGGCGACCCGTTCAAGGTCGTCCAGGCTGTAGAGGAATGCATCTTCAATACGCTCAACCAGGGGATCGATATCACCCGGAATGGCCGTATCAATCAAAAAGATCGGTTTGTGACGGCGCGTTGAAATGGCGTTCTCGACCATCGACGCCGTGATCGCCTGACGCCGCCGTCCCAACGCCGTCAGCACAATATCGGCCTCGGCCAAAAGGGTCGCAAGGTCTTCAAACGGGCGGGTGTGACAATCCAGACGGCGGGCTGCTTCTTCAGCGCGCCGCTCCGTTGGATGGGTGGCAACGAGTTTGCTCAAGCCTGCCGCCATCATATCGTAGGCGATAAGTTCCCCCATTTCACCGCCACCGACCAATACCACCGTGCACCTATCAAGATCGCCATGCAGATCACCGGCAAGCTGGGTCGCCGCCGCCGCAATCGAAACAGGCCTCTCGCCAATACCTGTTTCGTTGCGCACTCTTTTCGCTGTGCTGTAAGCCGCCTGCAAAATTGATTCAAGCCCGCCTGACGTCATCCCGGCCTGTTTGGCGATACGATGGGCGGCCTTGACCTGTCCCAAGACCTGCGGTTCGCCAATAATCAGGCTATCAAGAGAAGAGGTCACTGCGAAGATTTGCCGTACAGCCTCCTGATCCCAATGAACATAAGTCTGCCCGTCCATTTCCGCGGGGCCCAATTCGCCGTGCTCGGCCAGAATCTCGATAATCAGGCGCGCCGTTTGTTCATCGTCAGTAGCCGGGGCTTTACAAAACGCCTGAACCTCGACCCGGTCACACGTCGATAACACCAGGGCCTGTTCAATCCCGGCATTTTTCAGACGCTCAAGGATAAAGGGTGCGTCCGTGTCTTCGACAAATAAGCGATCCCGCAAAATCATCGAACTGGATCGATGATTGGCGCCAACAACGAGGACGCGGCCATCTAACACAAAATGTGGGGTTGGGTTATCAGTCATGGCGTCGCTAACGATAACTGGCCAGGTGGTCCTCCAACGAAGCCAGAGGCACCTCCACCTGATCACCTGTTTCCATATTTCGGACAGTGGCGACATCCTTGGCCAATTCATCTTCACCCAAGATGACGCAGGCCACCGCATCCACATTATTTGCCCGCTTCATACGCTTCTTCATGTTACCGGAATAACCCAGTTCGATGCTGAAGCCACCCTGGCGGAGGTGTTGGGTCAGGCTCAGGGCCTTGATCTCGGCTTCGGTGCCAAGCGGCACCATGGCGATGGGACGGGCGCGGCCTTCGGGTTCATCAATCATCATGGCCAGACGCTCGATACCCGCAGCCCAACCAACACCCGGTGTTGGCGGTCCACCCATCTGCTTGATCAGGCCATCATAGCGCCCCCCTGCAACCAGCGCGCCCTGGGCACCCAGTTCGGTGGTGGTGAATTCAAAAGCAGTATGACAATAATAATCCAAACCCCGAACCAATCTTGGACTCAAAGTATATTCGACCTTGGCCACATCCAGGCCTTGCTTAACGGCATCGAAGAAATCACGGGAATAATCATTGAAGCTGTCACTGATGAGCGGCGCATTTTCGATAATATCTCGATCGCCCTGGTCCTTTGAATCGAGAATCCGCAAAGGATTTCGCTCAAGACGTTCGCGGCTATCTTCGGACAGTTGATCAAGATGACTGCGAAAATAATTAACCAGCATATCACGGTATGCGGCGCGGCTTTCGGTATCGCCAAGGGAATTCAGTTCAAGCACCGTTTTATCCCTGACCCCAAGGGCTTCCAGATAGTGGGAACCCAGGGCGATGATTTCAATATCGGCAAGCGGCCCTTCAACACCGAGAATTTCCGCACCGGTTTGATGGAACTGGCGCAAGCGACCCTTCTGGGGGCGCTCATAGCGGAACATGGAACCCTGATAGGTGAATTTCAAGGGAAGCGACTGGGCCAACCCGCCAGAGATAAAGGCGCGCGCCACCCCGGCTGTATTTTCAGGCCGCAGCGTCAGCGAATCGCCGCCCTTGTCTTCAAAGGTGTACATTTCCTTGGTCACAATGTCAGAGGTATCGCCGAGGGTTCGGGCGAAAACTTCCGTGCGTTCAAAAATCGGCGTCTCGATTTCATCAAAGCCGTATCGACCTGAAATGTCGCGCACGGTATCGATCACCTTGCGATGGCGTAAGGAGTCTTCAGCTAACAGATCGTGGGTGCCGCGAACCGGCTGCAACGTCGACATTGTGTCCTCGAAACTCCTTAACTTTTGGGCTTGTAGCGGCTTGTTATGTAATCGTCGATGATTTTCTTGAAATCTTCGGCAATGGCAGGGCCACGCAGGGTCATTTCCTTTTTGCCGTCAATAAAAACAGGTGCCGCAGGTTCCTCGCCCGTTCCAGGCAGGCTGATGCCGATATCGGCATGTTTGCTTTCCCCCGGGCCGTTCACGATACAGCCCATGACGGCAAGGTTCAAATTTTCAACGCCACTATATTTTTTCCGCCACGCGGGCATGGAGGCGCGAACGTGGGTTTGAATTTTTTGCGCCAGTTCCTGAAATACCGTGCTGGTGGTGCGTCCGCAACCGGGGCAGGCGATAACCATCGGTGAAAATGACCGCAAACCCATGGTCTGAAGAATTTCCTGTGCGACGATGACCTCCTGAGTGCGCTCACCACCCGGTTCAGGGGTCAGTGACACGCGAATGGTATCGCCGATACCATTTTGCAGCAAAATAGCCATGGCGGTGCTCGAAGCAACGATGCCCTTTGAACCCATGCCCGCTTCCGTCAAGCCCAAATGAAGAGCGTAGTCACAGCGCCCGGCCAGTTCAGAATAAACAGCGATTAAATCCTGTACGCCGCTGACTTTGCACGACAGGATAATTTTTTCAGCCCCCATACCCAATGTACGGGCCCGTTCGGCGCTATCGAGTGCGGAACGAACAAGCGCCTCACGGGTTACCAGGGCAGCCTCCAGAGGCTCAGCACGTTTGCTGTTTTCATCCATCATGGTAACAACCAGATCCTGATCCAGACTGCCCCAGTTGACACCGATACGGACCGGTCGATCGTATGTCAGGGCTGTTTCGATCATTGATGAAAACTGGCTGTCTTTCTTTCCCTTGAAGCCGACATTGCCCGGATTGATGCGGTATTTGGCCAGGGCCTCCGCGCAAGCCGGGTTATCATCCAGCAATGTGTGGCCGATGTAATGAAAATCACCGATCAGCGGCACTGAAACGCCCCGGGCATCAAGTTTATCGCGAATGTGGGGAACGGCCTTGGCGGCCTCGTCGCGGTCTACGGTAAGACGCACCAATTCCGATCCGGCGGCGGCCAATGCCGCGACCTGATCGACCGTACCATCAATATCGGCGGTGTCTGTATTGGTCATGGACTGCACGATGATGGGGGCATCGCCACCGACCTTTAACGGTCCGATTGGAACCGCAACGCTGGCGCGTCTGGACGGTTGGAGAACGATAGACACCTGTTAAATTCCTGTTACCACTAATTTGCGGCGGAACCCTGGCGCAGTAAATCCGGGTCCAGGGTCACATTGCGCCGAACTTTGCCAGCTTCACCCAAATCCGGCACCTTTTCACCGTCTACATATATTTCCAAGGCCCCGGCATTGCCCGTTAACAGGACCAGTCCCTGCTGATCGGGCACCCGGTAACTGTCCCCGGCCCTGAGCAAACGGGTCAGTAACAGACGATTTGCATTGTTGTCACGAACCTGAATCCAGCTGTTTTTGCGAGCCTTGACGAGAATCCGGGAACGATCGTTCTCTTCGCCATAGATTTGGCCATCTTGGGGCGTTGGTGTTGGGGTTGGCAGACTGGCAGTTTCTGCCACGGCAGGTGTCGGTTCCGGCTCAGGTTCCGCAGCAGGTTCTTCCACCACCGTCTCAACGCTGGGTTCAGGAGTTGCTTCGGCGACCGCCTGAACGACCTCTGTCGTTTCTTCTGTCTGAGGGGTTTCCGCTTGAAGCGTTTCACTGGAGGCGGTTTCTGTTGGCGTCGTTTCTACGGCTGTCTCGACTTTCTCAACGACAGCCTCGGCTTCGGTGACAACGCTCTGTTGAACCTCTTCAACTTTCTCAACAGCCTGAACGACCTCTTCGGTTGCTTCGGTTGAGGGTTCAGGAGCAGATTGAGGAACAGCTTCGGTTTGTGCCTCAACAACCGGCGTACTCGCTACTTCTGCTACTTCAGCGACTTCTGCTACTTCGGGAACTTCGTTATCTGTTTCCTCCGGCGGCTGTTCGGCAGCTTCGGCAGGCTCTTCAACCTGAGCCACTTCGGGTTCTGGCTCTACGGGCTGATTCTCCATTTTGGGCTCTTCGGGCTGTTTTTGCTCGCTCAGGCGTTCAGGTACCTGCGTCACCAACCCTGCCAGGAAGCCGTCTTTAGCTGTGCTCACATACCAAACGCCGTAGGTCAAAAGGGCAATGACAACACCAACGAAAACGATAGCACCGCCGGGAATGCTCGATTCAGGGATCGGCACCGGGAAAACCAGCTTGGTTTCACCCGACCCACCGGTGCTTTCAATTTTATAGCGGCGAACCACTTCGTCACTATCGAGACCCAGATAATCAGCGTAGGAGTGGATAAAGCCGATCGCATAAGCAGGGCCCGGCAATTTGTCGTAACGACTGGCTTCGATCGCCTCAACGTATATAAATCGGATATGAAGGGTTTCAGCGACGAAACGCAGATCATCCCCCAACCTGAGTCGCGATGCCTTCAGAAGAGCACCAACACCACCGATGTTGTCTCTGCCATCTTCCTGATTTTCGGTATTTGATTCCTTAAGAGCCATTTCTATTTCCCAAAGAAAGCCTGCATTGGGCTTTCCTGAATTCTTTCGACGCTGGAAACAGAAAGGATACCGGATACCCAGCCTTGATTATCCGTCCCGCCGATGCCGTAAATCAAAGCAGCAGAACAAACCGTATTCTGACGAAAAATTGAGAATTTTCAAGCGCTAAACGGTGATGCCGTGATCCATGGCAAAGGCGCGAAGGTTGCCGCGAAGACTGTGTTGGGACAAATTGGACAGGCTATCCATGTATTGAGACAGGGGTCCAACCTCCATGCTTCGGATCATCGCCTTAACGGGGCCTATGGCATTGGGCTGCATGGAAATATTGCGAAACCCGATACCAATCAAAGCCATGGCATCAAGCGGACTGGCCGCCATTTCCCCGCACAGGCTTAGGGGTACCTGGGCTTCATTGCAGCGGTTGACCACATCTTGCAGCAATGACATCACCGGTGGGGAAAGCATGTCGTAACGTTCAGACAGGCGCGAATTTCCACGATCTGCGGCAAACAGGAACTGGTATAAATCGTTGCTACCAACCGAAATGAAATCGACCCGTGACAGCAAAGCCGGTAGCTGGAACAAAAGCGAGGGCACTTCAAGCATCACCCCGGCGCTGATTGAACTCGGCATCGCGCTACCGTGTTCCTTCTCACGTTTTAATTCAAGGTCGAGCAAGGCCCGCGCCTGGTCAAATTCGGGGACCTCGGCAATCATCGGGAACATCACCGACAAGTCCCGTCCACATGCAGCTTGAATAAGCGCTCGCAACTGTTGGCGCAGCAGCATGGGTCGGTCAAAAGAAATCCGAATAGCCCGCCACCCCATGGCCGGGTTTTCTTCGTCCTGGGCGTCCCAGTAGGGCAGTATTTTGTCACCCCCCACATCGAGGGTGCGAAAGACCACTGGCTTGCCATCTGTTTGTTCATATACCTTGGCGTAAATATTGCGTTGATCATCAACGCCGGGAAAATCCGATCTGACCATGAACGGCACTTCCGTGCGATAAAGCCCAACCCCGTCGGCCCCCATGTCATGCAGGTGCGGCAGATCAATCAAAAGCCCCGCATTGATGTTCAGATTGATACGTACGCCATCGCGGGTGACACTTTCCAGATCGCGCAACTGGGCGTAGGACGCCTTACGTTCGGCCCGAACACGGGCACTGTTTTTAAAGCGCTGGCGAACCTCTTCACCGGGGCGGACAAAAACCTGGGCATTGGTGCCATCAACGATGACCGGCTCGCCGGTTTCGATCATATCAAGGACACCGCGAGCCTGACCGACAACCGGAATGTCCAGGGCGCGGGCGACAATCGACACATGGGCCGTCGCCGAACCTTCCTCGAGCACCAGCCCACCCAGTTTTGATCTGTCATAGTCAAGCAATTGGGCCGGGCCCATGTTGCGGGCAATCAGAATAACGCAGTCGGCATTCTTCACAGTTTCATCATCGGGCATGGCCCCATTTCTGCCATTGGCGCCGACCAGATGCTGGAGCAGTCGTGTCCCCAGATCTTCCAGATCATGGACTCTTTCGCGTAAATAAGGGTCGGTAATCTGGTTCATCCGGGCGCGGATATCGTTATGGACTTTCTGAACCGCGGCCTCTGCCGTCAGACCACTGGAAATGGCCTCATCAATACGGCCAAACCAACCGGCGTCTTCAGCAATCATGCGGTAGGATTCAAGAATCTCGCGGTGCTCTCCGGCCCCCGCCAGGTCAGAATGCTCCATCATGTCATCCAGAGCGCCGTGCATTTCCGAAACCGCATTGCGCAGGCGTTCGTGTTCATAATCGACATCTTCGGCGACCATTTGACTGATATGAAACTGCGGTTCGTGCAAGACGGCAACGCCAACGCCAAGGCCCGGGTTCAGGGTAATGCCTTCAAGGCGCAATGGCAGAAGGGCATTACCATCGGCAGGCATCAACTCATCGCGGCTGATCAGGTCACCACCGCCGACCAGTTCGGCCAGCACCATAGCGACGGTTTGCAGGATTTCGACTTCCTCTTCAGTGTAATTGCGGCGGACACGGTTCTGCACTGCAATGACACCGACAACCCGGCCACCACGTAAAATTGGCACACCCATCAGTGACTGGTACAGTTCTTCGCCAGTTTCCGGGCGGAAGACAAAATCGGGATGGGCTTGAGCATCGGCCAGGGCGAACGGTCGAGACTGGGCGGCAATCAGACCGATCAGCCCCTCACCGACACGAAGACGGGTGTTATGCACAGCGGAGGCATTCAAGCCCTTGGTGCCGAACAACTCCAACACTTCACCGGCCCGCATGACGTATACCGAACACACTTCGGCAACCATGTCAGCGGCGATAATCAGGACGATTTCATCAAGTTGTTGTTGCGCCGTACCGGCACCGGCCATGACATCACGCACCCGGGCCAACAGACGGCGCGACACAGGTGACATCTGGGAACCTGGATTTTGTGGTGTTGTCATAACAAAGAGATAAGGCAGTTACCCGTAAACATCAAAGGGAAGTCCTTATTTGCTTTCCCTTGCTTCCAGACATTGAACGGCTTGAGCGACCAAGTCCTGGATTATCTGCTCGGTTGGCTGTTCTTCTGAAACCATGCCAACGCTTTGGCCAGCCATCATGGAACCGTTTTCAACATCGCCGTCAATGGCGGCGCGCTTGAGGGCACCGGCCCAGAAATGTTCAATTTCCAACTGTGCGTCTTTCAATTCGACCTCGCCCTTTTCAACCCGCGCTGCAGCTTCACGCTGGGCTTCGTTGAAGCGCTTGGTGCCCTCGTTGATGAGGGCGCGAACGGGGATCACCGGGAACTTTGGGTCGACCTGAACGGTCGTCAACGCATCGCGGGCATTGGCGCGGATAAAGGCTTTTTTAAAATTCGGATGGGCGACGCATTCATCCGCACAGACGAAGCGGGTGCCCAACTGGCAACCGTCAGCGCCCATTTCCAGATAAGAAACAATGGCCTCCCCGCGCCCGATACCACCGGCGATAAATACCGGAACATCGGATATATGGGGAAGGATTTCCTGGGCCAGAACACTTGTCGCAACGGGACCGATGTGACCACCGGCCTCGGCCCCTTCAATCACCAGTGCATCGGCACCGTTTTTTATCAGCCTTTTGGCAATCGCCAAAGCCGGCGCAAAGCAGATAACCTTGACACCTGCCTCCTTTAACCTGGTGATCGAAGCGGCGGCCGGCAAACCACCGGCCAGCACAACATGAGAAACGCCCTTCTCAATACAAACATCAATAAGTTGATCAAGCAGGGGATGCATGGTGATCAGGTTGACGCCAAAGGGCTTGTCGGTCATTTTCTGGGTCGCTGCTATTTCCGGACCCAACAGATCGGGTGTCATGGAGCCACAGGCGATAACACCAAAACCACCAGCGTTGGAAATCGCCGAAACCAGATTACGTTCTGACAACCACGACATGGCACCACCCATAATGGCATGGGGGCACCCAAGAAATTCCGTTCCGCGCGCCCACAGGGCCTGTAGCTTTTGATCCGGGGTTTTTGTTGACATCAGATTACTTGGCATCCAGACCATAGACCGTATGCAGGGCCCGAACGGCACGTTCGGTGTACTCTTCGGCGATCAGCACACTGACCTTGATTTCCGACGTCGAGATAACCTGAATGTTGATGCCTTCATCGGCCAGTGACTTGAACATGCGCTGGGCGACACCGGCGTGAGAGCGCATGCCGACACCAATCACCGAAACCTTGACCACATCAGAATCACTGGCCAGGTCCTGATAGCCCAGATCGTCCTTATTCTTTTTCAGAATATCGACGGCCCGTTCAAGATCGCTACGGGTGACGGTAAAGGTCAGATCCGTCGCCTTGCCATCGTCCGATACGTTCTGGACGATCATATCAACGTTAACGCTGGCATCAGCCAAGGGGCCAAAAATGCGGGCGGCAACGCCGGGACGATCGGCGACTTTGACGAGGGTAATCTTCGCCTCATCACGAGAGTACGCAATTCCGCTGACTAATTCATGTTCCACGACTTCATCCTCATCAACGACAAGTGTTCCGGGTTTATTGGTAAACGATGACAGCACCTGCAGGCGCACAGCATGCTTCATCGCCATTTCGACGGCACGTGTTTGCAGAACCTTGGCCCCGACCGAGGCCATCTCCAACATTTCTTCGTACGTGACTTTATCCAGCTTGTGAGCCCTCGCGACAATTCTGGGGTCGGCTGTATAGATGCCTTCTACATCGGTGTAGATATCACAACGGTCGGCCTCGAGCGCTGCGGCCAGACCAACGGCTGAAGTATCGGAGCCGCCGCGGCCCAGTGTCGAGACGCGGCCATCAGGGGCGACGCCCTGAAAACCAGGCACAATAACAACCTCACCCAGCTTCATACTGTCGATCAGATCGCCGCCTTCTATGGATATTATGCGGGCCTTTGCATGGGCACTATCCGTATGGACGGGAATTTGCCAGCCCTGCCACGAACGGGCCTTAATGCCCAGTTCCTGCAAGGCAAGTGCGAGCAAGCCCGAGGTTACCTGCTCGCCCGATGAAACCACCACATCGTATTCCCGGGCGTCATAGAGCGGGGATATTTCCTCAACATAACCAACCAGACGATTGGTCACCCCCGACATTGCCGAAACCACCACCGCGATTTCATTTCCGGCTTCGACTTCGGCTTTGACGCGCACGGCTACGGCCTTGATACGCTCAAGATCACCGACAGATGTACCACCAAATTTTAAAACCAGACGCGCCATATCATCCTTCAAAATAAACCGCCGAAACGCCGCCAAAAATCTGCTAAAACTATCAAGGGACTTGCCCAAGGGCGACGGGCGCGTATACATACTCTAAATCGCCAAATTGAAGCAACCCTGGCAAATAACAAGTCATGATGGAAACAGACAGCAATTCATCGACTGCATCGCCCGAAGAAGTCGCGCGTTTTACCGCCATGGCTGAAACCTGGTGGGATGCCAACGGCAAATTTAGGCCACTGCACCAGATTAACCCGGTGAGGATTGCCTATATTCGCGATTTTGTTTGCCCGCACTTCAACCGTGACCCCATGGGGACGGAACCATTTAAGGGGTTGGAACTGATCGATATTGGCTGCGGTGGTGGCCTGCTATGCGAACCTATGGCCCGGCTGGGCGCCAACGTCAGCGGCATTGACGCCGGCGACAAGAACATTGCCATTGCCAGCCTGCACGCGGGACAAGGTGATCTTGACATCAACTACCGCCAACAACTGCCCGAAGATCTGGTTAAAACCGGGAAAACCTTTGATGTCGTGCTCAACATGGAAGTCATCGAGCACGTCGCCGATGTTGACGCTTTCCTCGCCGCAAGCGCGGCGCTGGTCAAGCCTGGCGGGGTGATGGTGCTATCGACCCTGAACCGCACCCTGAAAGCTTTTGCGCTGGCGAAAGTGGGTGCTGAATACATCATGCGATGGCTACCAACCGGCACTCACGACTGGCGTAAATTTGTCAAACCATCTGAATTGGCCCGGGGTCTCAGGACCAACGGGGTCGAGGTCAGCGATATCAAGGGTATGGTCTACCATCCACTTCAGGACACCTGGGCTTTATCGAATGACCTGGATGTCAATTATCTGGTTAGTGCAGTGAAGCCCTTATGATCACAAATCGCCAACTGGAAGATTCTTCGTGAGCCGCCTCGACAGTGTCATTCGCCGCCTTACCGCCCAGCGCGTTTGCCTGGGTTATGTCGCAGACTTGATCGCAACTGTTCCCGGCCCGGTGCTTGAACTTGGACTGGGCAACGGACGGACCTATGACCATCTGCGCGAGATTCTGCCAGAACGTGAAATATTTGCCTTTGATGCCCAGGTTACCGCTCATCCAAACAGCATGCCTGACCACGACCATCTGATACTCGGTGACTTTTCAGCACGCTTTCCGATGCCTTAAGTTTTATGGGAATGCCCGCGGCCATGGCCCATGCCGACTTTGGCTCCACCGGCGATGAGGCCGTCAACAAGGCAACATCGGCCTTCCTGTCACAGGTATTACAAAAACTGATGGCCCCAGACGGGGTGATCGTCTCTGACCAGGTGCTTGAACTGGATGGCTGGACAGCCCAGCCTCTGCCCGAAGGGATCCCTGAAGATCGCTACTTCATCCTTCGCGCCTGAAAGTTCGCGAAAGGGGGGGGGTCAGTTGTTGCGGCGGGGGGGGGGGGGGCGGATTGGAATGCGGGTGAACTCTATGCCTTCTTCATCAAGTTCTTCGGCTTCCTTGTCGGTGGTGCTGCCATAGATATCGCGTTCTTCGGCATCGCCGTAATGAATAGCACGCGCTTCATCGGCGAAATCTTCCCCGACAAATTCGCTGTTCTCCTCGATCACTTCGCGTAATTTTCCAGCCGCAGCAAGAATTTGCTCGGCCACTTCCCTGGCCCGCCTTTCAGCTGAATTTCCGGAGGGCTTTTCAGAAGTTGAAATATTGGGTGCCATCAATGCCTTGGTAATTTCAATATCACCGCACACCGGGCAATCCACTTCACCACGCTTGCACTGCTCATCAAACGAAGTACTGGAACGAAACCAAGCCTCGAATTCATGCTTGCGTGAGCACCTGAGCTGAAAGTGAATCATTTATCTTGCCACCCATAAAAGGATATCGTTTAAGGGATTATACTACCCTCAAGAAGACAATAGAGGAAGACCGCTTAACAAATGGCAAACAATTCTGACACCACGGAGATGCCACGCCATCTGCGAATCACTGACCCATCGCCCTGGGTCGTCCGTTTTGCACCCCTTATCCGGGCCGGTGGTACCGCCCTCGACCTGGCATGTGGTGGCGGTCGTCATACCCGACATCTGCTGGGCCTTGGCCGCAAGGTGGTCGCCCTTGATCGTTCAACCGAGGCTATGGAGGATCTGGCAAGCAATCCGGATTGTCAGGTTGTCAACGCTGATCTGGAACAGGATGCGCCGGTTTTTCAGAAACCCGGAAAATTGGCCGGATGCACGTTCGATGGCGTTATCGTCGTTAATTACCTGCACCGCCCTTTGCTGGCCAGTCTGCTGGACGTGTTGGCTCCCGGCGGGGTCTTGATTTACGAAACCTTCGCCCGCGGAAATGAGCGCTTCACCCGGCCGCGAAATCCCGATCATCTTCTGAAAAGCGGTGAATTGCTGGCGTTGGCAGAAGGTACCCTTCAGGTCGTTGCCTATGAGCACGGCATTATCGAGAAGGGGCCGCTGCCGGGGGTCATCCAGCGGCTGTGTGCGATCAAGGCCGAAGGCGCAAGCCGACGCGACGACGGTGAGCCCGAACCCCGGCACGTGCATCCTGAAAATACGGACTAACTTTTGATTAAGCCGACGTCCCGGTCATGGGTAAGGGCCGGGATTTTACTGCGTGCCTCATCCACTTTGGCAAGATCAATATCGGCAATTATAAAGCCCGGCTCATCGCCGCCATCGGCCAGAACCTGCCCCCATGGGTCAACAATCAGCGAATGGCCAAAGGTCTGCCGCTCACCGGGATGGGAACCGCATTGCGCCGGGGCGATAATGTAGCAGCCTGTCTCGATGGCGCGGGCCCTGAGCAAGACATGCCAGTGGGCCTGGCCGCTGATCCGGGTGAAGGCGGAAGGCACCGCAATCATCGCCGCACCGGCCTGGGCCAGGGCGCGGTATAAATAGGCAAAGCGCAAATCGTAGCAAATTGTCATCCCCAGCAGCGTCCACGGAGTCTCGGCCAGGACAGCCTCGGCACCAGCATTATAGTGATTGGATTCCCTGTGGGTTTCGGCACCGCCCAGGTTAACGTCAAACATGTGGATTTTATCATAACGGGCGCGCACGGCCCCTTGCCGGTCAAGCAACAACGAGCGGTTGGCCATTTTGTCGCTGCCCGGCACATCGACCAGCATTGACCCAATCAACACCCAGGTGCCGGTTTCACGGGCCAGATCGGCAAAGGCCAGTAATGCCTGATTGCCCTCTTCGGGTTGGCTGTTGGCTTTCAGGAAGGCCCGGTCAGGGGCCATGATATTAACGGTTTCGGGCAGCGCAATCAGATCGGCACCGGCGGCGCTGGCTTGTCTGGCGAGGTCAGTGGCGGCAGCCAGATTGGCGGCCACGTCGGAACCTGAATTGGTTTGAATACAGGCGACCTTGAAAGGATTGTTCACGGGGCGATGCCAAGCATTGGATCAAGCTCGTCATCAAGATCCAGTTCGATCAGATCGTCACTGCCGCCGACACTTTTGCCATCGATAAAGACCTGCGGCACCGATGTCTTGCCGCCGGTGCGCTCGGTCATTTCCTGGCGCTTTGCCTGATCAAAAGTGACATCGTACTCGACAAACTTGACGCCTTTGTTACCCAGCAGGTGCTTGGCGCGGTGAGAGTATCCGCAAAGGGCGGACGTATAAATTTCAACTTCGGCCACGTTTCTTAATCTCCATAATAACATTTGGTCTAATTGTTAAACCCTTATATAGGAACTTAAGGGAATATCGCAAAGAGAACGGCAGCAAAGGCCCGGGATGACCGATCACGATACCGATACTGATATTGCTGTTATCGGGGCTGGAATCATTGGCATTGCGACGGCCTATTATCTTAAAAAGGCAGATCCCCGCCTGAAAGTAACCCTTATCGATCAGGGGCAGCCGATGGCGTTTACCTCCGCCCAATCTGGCGAAAACTACCGCAACTGGTGGCCACATCCGCTTATCAAGCATTTCACCGATCACAGTATCGATTTGATGGAAACCATCGCCCGGGAAACAGAAAACCGCATTAATATGACCCGTAGCGGTTACGTGCTGGCGACCCGGCTGTTGGATGTTAACGACTTGGCAACTGCGTTATTTGCCGGATACGGCGATGACCCGGACAAGGACATCCGCATCCATGATGACAGCACGTCGCAAGCTTACGCCCCGGCAGGTTTTGAACAATGGCAAGTCGCACCATCGGGCGTCGATGTACTGTGTGGGGAAACCCTGATCAAAAAACATTACCCCTGGTATGGCGCTGGTCTGCGCACCCTTGTCCACATCCGCCGTGCCGGCATGATTGACAGCCAGCAGATGGGCCAGGTCATGCTTGAGCAATTTCGCCAGTGGGGTGGAAAGCGCCTTCAGGCCCGCCTGACTGCGGTTGAAACGAAACGGGGATTTGTCCTGGTTTTTGATAACGGCGCTGAAAAACTTCATACCGCCATGGCCGTTAACGCTGCTGGCCCGTTCCTGAACGATGTTGCACATCTTTTCGGGCTTGAGTTACCCGTCCGCAATGTCCTGCAGCAGAAAATTGCCTTTGAGGATGTCGCCGGTGCCATCCCCCGGCAAATGCCTTTTTCCATTGATCTGGACAGCCACTGTATCGATTGGAATGAAGAGGAACGAGAGCTTCTGCTTGCCGACCCCGATCACGCCTGGATGGCCCGGGAAATGCCGGGCGCTGTCCACTGCCGACCCGATGGTGGGGAAAAAGGCAGCTGGGTCAAATTGGGCTGGGCCTATAATGAAACACCCACGCAGGCGCGTCTCGAGCCACAATTCGATGATCATTTTCCCGAACTTGTACTTCGTGGCGCAGCCCGGCTTAACCCGTCACTGAAAGCATATTTCGAGCGTTTACCACGCAACCGAACCCATTACGGAGGCTACTACACAATGACCCGGGAAAACTGGCCACTGATCGGACCGATGGCTGTCGAGGGCGCCTATGTGGTCGGGGCCATGTCCGGCTTCGGGACGATGGCCGCCTGTGCCAGTGGTGAGCTCTGCGCCGATTGGGTTTTGGATGGCGACTTGCCCGCCTACGCCGAACAGCTCAGCCTGCAGCGTTATCAGAATACAAACCTGATGGCGGAACTGAACGCCCAACAAGACCGCGGCTTGTTGTAGGTCTTATAAAGGGAACGGCCTTAAAACCCGTCCCAGAGTCAACACATCGACGGCCCCGGCCCCGGCAGCCAACAGCGAACGGGTAACGGCAGAGGCTGTCGCCCCGGTGGTTAAGACATCATCAACCAGGACCACCCGCTTGCCCGAAATTTCGGGCTTATATTTTTCACGAACCTGAAAAGCGCCCTGAACATTACGCCTTCTTGCCGACGGGCTGAAGCGTCCTTGTGAGGGCGTCGCGCGTTTGCGAACAAGTAAATCAGGGATGGCGGGGACGCCGCTTAACTGACTGAGACACTGACCCAGCAAGGCTGCCTGATTATAGCGCCGCTTGAACAGGCGGCTCCAGTGCAGCGGCACCGGGGCGATCAAATCGGCACCTTCAAGAACATCGCTCCCGGCCCTGGCCATCCAGCGGGCAAAGGCGGAGGCTGCTTCGGTTCTGTCGGCATGTTTGAAGGTCAGGATAAACGGGCTTGAGGCATCGTCATAGGCGAGCACAGCCCGGGCCCGCTCGAAAACCGGTCGCTTCCTGACACAGGAGCCGCAAAGATGACCATCTGAATAATCATTTCCCTGAGCGGCGAATTCAAAAGGCAGGCCGCAGATGGTACAATGAGGTTGACTGATGAAGGTGACGTCCTGCCAGCAATCCAGACACAGCGCGCCCTGTTCTTCGACCAGGGTTCCGCAACTTAAACATTGCGGCGGCAAAAGCACGTCCAGGGCCCTTCTTGCAAATTGCTGAATAGGAGACCTGAAAACGTTTTTTGTAGATGGCTCTGCCTGTGTCATAAAGTGATCATGTCTGAATCCATGACCGTGTTCAATCGCCACCTTGTCGCCCGCCACCGCGACCGCGCCGCCATGTCCCTGGACGATCACGATTTCCTGTTTAAGGAAACCGGCGAGCGGTTGTGTGATCGTCTTGACGATGTTCACAGGAAATTCCCGACAGCCCTCGATCTGGGATGCAGGACCGGTATTCTTGGCCGCATATTGTCCGGACGTGGTGGCATTGAAGACTTGATTGTCTGCGATCTTTCACTGCCGATGAGCGAGCGTGCCGGCCCCCACGCGGTGGTTGCCGACGAGGAATTCCTGCCCTTTGCAGCGCAAGCCTTTGATTTGATTTTGAGTAACCTGAGCCTGCACTGGGTCAACGATTTGCCCGGTGCCCTGACCCAGATCCGCCGCAGCCTGAAACCGGGTGGCTTGTTTCTGGGCGCGATGCTGGGCGGCGACACCCTGATCGAGCTGCGTCAATCTTTGGCGAAAGCCGAAGCCGCCATTGATGGTGGCTTAAGCCCCCGCATTTCGCCCTTCGCCGACGTCAAAGATGCTGGCAACCTGCTGGCGCGCACGGGCTTTATTATTCCTGTTGCCGATCAGGAAGCGATCACCGTTTCCTACCCCGACCCCTTCAAACTGATGGCCGACCTTCGTGGCATGGGCGAAACAAACGCCGTTATGGAAGCCCGCAAGGGCCTGACCAGCCGAACCATGATGATGGAAGCGGCCCGACATTACAGTGAAGACTTTGCCACAGATGACCAACGCATCCCGGCAACCTTTCAGGTCATCACCTTGAGCGCTTGGGCCAAGGATGACAATGATGATAGTATTTAGGCAACTAACAACAGGGAGAATGAAGCAATGTTTTTGAACTTCAAAAGAATCGTCATCGCCATCAGTGGTATGCTCGCCATTACCGCCATGACCGCCTGCTCGCCGGAAGTTGGCTCCAAAGAATGGTGTGATGATTTGAAGGAAAAGCCAAAGGGCGACTGGTCCTCCAATGAAGCCGCCGACTTTGCCAAAAATTGCGTTTTCTAGCCTGCTTTAAGAGACGGCAATGAAATTTCCTGATCCCTTGATCGCTGGCCGCCTGGTCAAGCGCTACAAGCGCTTTCTTGCCGATGTTGAGCTTGAGGACGGCACAATTGTCACCGCCCATTGCGCCAATTCCGGCTCCATGTTGAGCGTTAAGGAACCCGGTTCCGAAGTCTGGCTGTCACCGGCCAGAAACCCCGAACGCAAACTGCGCTACACATGGGAATTGATAAAAATCGGCAAAACCTTCGTCGGCATCAACACCGCCCTGCCAAACGCCATCGTCGAAGAAGCGATCAAGCGAGATAAAATCCCCGAACTCGCCGGTTACGCGAGTCTGCGCAGGGAAGTTAAATACGGCAATAACTCGCGCATTGATCTGTTGCTCGAAGACCCCGCTCGCCCCATATGTTATGTCGAAGTCAAAAATGTCACCCTGAGACGCGGACTGAACAAGGGTGACCCTGTCGAATTTCCCGATTCTGTGACGACACGGGGAGCAAAACACCTGGTTGAACTGGCCGATATGGTGAAACAGGGCCAGCGTTCGGTTATGATGTATCTGGTACAGCGTCAGGATGGGGACACATTCACCATTGCCGGGGATATCGACCCCGACTATAAAGCCGGGCTCGAAACGGCGATAGCGGCGGGTGTTGAGGTATTGTGCTATCAATGCACCCTGAACACCAAGGGGATTGAAATCTCGAAACCTTTAAAGCTGGCCCTTTAATATAAGAATTTAAGAGATTACGAATGAACGATCAGATGCACAAAGATGCCGTATATCCTGAAGAGCGCTCGATAAAGATTCACACAGCGGGTGACTTTGAAGGCATGCGCAAGGCTGGCCGCCTGGCCGCCGAGACGCTCGACATGCTCGTTCCCTTTGTCAAACCCGGCATGACGACCGATGACATTAACACCCTTGTCCATGATTTCACGCTGGATAACGGTGGCACACCGGCCCCCCTAAACTATCGCGGATTCCCGAAATCTGTTTGCACATCGATAAATCACGTCGTCTGTCACGGCATCCCCGGTGATAAAAAATTAAAGGACGGCGATATCGTTAATATCGACGTCACCACCATTCTCGACGGCTGGTTTGGCGACACCAGCCGCATGTTTTATGTTGGCGATGTCAGTATCAAGGCGCAGAAACTGGTGGAAACCACCTATCAGGCCATGTGGCACGGCATCAATGTTGTCCGCCCTGGTGCCACGACCGGCGACATCGGTCACGCCATTCAGGAATTTGCCGAAGCCAAACGATATTCGGTTGTTCGCGATTTTTGCGGCCACGGTCTGGGCCGGGTTTTTCACGATGCTCCCAATATCATGCACTTTGGCAAACCCGGCACCGGCATAACCCTGAAGACAGGCATGTTCTTCACCATCGAACCGATGATTAATATTGGTGGTTGCGATGTCAAGGTTAAGTCCGATGGCTGGACAGCCGTTACCAAAGATCGTTCGCTTTCGGCGCAGTTTGAACATTCAATCGCCGTCACAGATTACGGTTTTGAAGTTTTCACCAATTCCCCCGCCGGTTTCGACTACCCGCCCTACGGGACATAATGACAAAAAAACCTGATCATAGCGGCCACCGTGCGCGCCTTCGTGGACGCTTTATGAAAAGCGGTCGGGACAGCCTCGCCGACTACGAATTACTTGAGCTGATTTTGTTTCCGGCCTTGCCCAGGCGTGACACAAAACCACTGGCCAAGGCCCTGCTCAAGAAATTTGGTTCATTTGCCGAAGCAATCAGCGCTGACCCCCAGGAACTTCGCAGCATTGACGGCATTGGCGAAGCCGCCGTGGTGGCTTTGAAAACAGTTCAGGCCGCGGCTCTTAAATTGTCGCAGGATGAAATCATGGACCGCCCGGTTCTGACATCATGGGACAAGCTGATGAAATATTGCCGGGCCAGCATGGCGTACGAAAAGTCGGAACATTTCCGGGTTCTGTTTCTCAACAAGAAGAATGTCCTGATCGCCGATGAGGTTCAGCAACAAGGGACCGTCGACCACACCCCCGTTTACCCGCGCGAAGTGGTCAAGCGCGCCCTCGAGCTGGGGGCGACGGCGGTCATCATGGTTCACAATCACCCCAGCGGCGATTCGGCGCCATCGAAAGCCGATATCGAGATGACAATGGAAGTGAAAGAAGCAGGCGAGAAGCTGGGAATCATACTGCACGATCATGTCATTGTCTCTAAAAGCGGCAATAACTCCTTTAAAACCATGGGGTTACTATAGCAATGACAACCCCTTTGTCACTGATCCGGGTCTTTGTTCCCTTCGCGCTGGGTTATTTCCTGTCCTATCTGTACAGGGTGGTCAACGCGGTGATCGCGCCTGACCTGATTTCCGAAATAGGGCTTGGACCATCGGACCTGGGCTTGCTGACGAGCGCCTATTTTTTGACTTTTGCGTTGTTTCAATTGCCCCTTGGGATGCTTCTTGATCACTACGGCCCACGCAAGACTGAGGCTATTTTGCTGTTGTTCGCGGCCACGGGGGCGTTTGTTTTCGCAATTTCAACCAGTGCCATTGGCCTTATTGCCGGACGGGCCCTGATCGGGCTGGGTGTTTCATCTTGTCTGATGGCGGCCTTCAAGGCTTATTCCATATGGGTGCCGAGGGATCGCCTGCCGTTGATAAACGGTTTCCAGATGGCCGCGGGTGGGCTGGGAGCCCTGAGCGGCACCGTGCCGGTCGAAATGGCGCTGTCCTCCACGGACTGGCGTGGGGTTTTTCTTTTCCTGGGCGCCCTTACGGTGTTCGCTGCGGGCTTTATCTTTTTTGTCGTACCCAGGCGGGACGAAAGCGACATGAAAGAATCTTCCGGTGGATTGAAGGGCCAGATAAGCGGCGTTATTTCTGTCTTCACCAGCCCCATGTTCTGGTGGATTGCGCCGTTGACAGTTTCTTCACAAGCCGCGTTTCTGTCCATTCAAAGCCTGTGGGTGGGTCCCTGGCTGCACGATGTTGGTGGCCTGGAACGCAATCAGGTCGCCAGCCACCTGTTACTGGTTGCGGCCTCCATGGTTGCCGGTTTCGTTTCCTCTGGCGTTATCGCAGACCATCTGCGGCGTTTTGGAATTAAACCTTTGCCCGTCGCCATCACCGGCATGAGCATTTTCATCCTTATCCAGCTTCTGATCACTTTCCGACTGGTTGATGCGGTGTTACCGCTTTGGATGATGTTCGGATTTTTCGCCACCACCGGAATCCTGCCCTACGCCGCCTTGTCACAGAAATTCCCGCTGCATTTGTCGGGTCGGGTCAACACCGGGCTTAATCTCCTCGTCTTTGTCAGCGCCTTCGCCGCCCAGTGGGGCACCGGCGCCATTATTGGCCTGTGGCCAAAAACCGCGGCAGGATCATACGACCCGGCAGGCTATCAGGCCGCCTTCGGTGTTATCCTGGGATTACAGGTTTTGGGGCTTCTGTGGTTAATCGTTTTCGGTAAAGGCCGCCGCGCATTCGTCATGGGCGGACAAGACGGCTGACACGATCATCACTTTTCATTCCGGCCTTGTTTCGCTATACCCCACCTATAGGTTTTGCTTTTAATAGGAACCCGCAATGATACCCCGCTACAGCCGACCCAGGATGACCGCCATTTGGGAACCTGCCAACAAGTTCCGTATCTGGTTTGAGATCGAGGCACACGCGTGCGACGCCCAGGCCGAACTCGGCGTTATTCCGGCCCAGGCAGCCAAAACCGTCTGGGAAAAGGGCGACAAGCCTTACACCCAGGAACGTATTGATCGCATTGATGAAATCGAACGCGAAACCCACCACGATGTTATCGCTTTCCTGAGCGAACTGGCCGAACATGTCGGTGATGAGGCGCGCTTTATCCATCAGGGCATGACGTCCTCCGATGTCCTTGATACCTGCTTGAGCGTGCAGATGACCCAGGCCGCCGATCTGATTCTTAAAGATCTGGACGCCTTGCTGGATGTTCTGGAGCGCCGGGCCCGCGAACACAAGGATGACGTCTGCATTGGCCGGTCCCACGGAATCCACGCCGAACCGACATCCTTTGGCATCAAACTGGCCGGTCATTACGCCGAATTCAAGCGCGGCCGGGATCGCATGGCCGTAGCCCGCGAAGACGTCGCCACCTGCGCCATTTCAGGCGCTGTCGGCACCTTTGCCAACATCGACCCGAAGGTCGAGGAACATGTTGCCGCAAAGCTGAACCTGAAGCCTGAACCGGTATCAACCCAGGTGATCCCGCGTGACCGCCACGCCGCCTATTTCGCGGCAATGGGCATTATCGCCGGGGCCATTGAGCGCCTGGCGACGGAAGTCAGGCACCTTCAACGTTCTGAAGTCCGCGAGGCCCAGGAATATTTTGCGCCCGGCCAAAAAGGCTCAAGCGCCATGCCGCACAAACGCAATCCGATTTTATCTGAAAACCTGACCGGTCTGGCCCGTATCGTTCGCGCCGCCGTCATTCCGGCAATGGAAAACATCACCCTTTGGCATGAACGCGATATTTCCCATTCCTCCGTCGAGCGCATGTTCGGACCCGACGCGACAGTCACCCTGGATTTCGCCCTGGGTCGCCTGACCGGCATGATGGACAAGCTGGTGGTTTATCCAGGCAGGATGTTGGAAAATCTGATGCAATTCGGTGGCTTGCATGACTCGCAACGAGTTCTGCTGACCCTGACCCAGCACGGCGTCAGTCGCGAGGACGCCTACGTTATTGTGCAGCGCAACGCCATGAAGGTGTGGCGCAGCTACGGTATCGACCCGGATAATCCTGAAGGCACTGTTGAGCCCTCGCCGGAAGACCGTGAAGCGGAGAGCCAGCCCAGTCGTTTCTTCTATTTTCTGTCAAACGACAACGCCGTCGCAGAGGCTCTTGGGGAAAGCGGCTTGAAAGAACTGTTCGAGGTTGACTCGACTGCGTTCCACACGAAACACGCCGACGCGATCTTCGCCAGGGTTTTTGGATCTTAAGAGATTCAGCCGCCGACGCGTCCGTGATCATCACCCAGCGGTTCGGGATAGCCTTCCGTGACCTCTTTTTCTGCGATCACTTGCAGGCGCTTGATTTCCGCACGGATAACATCATCGTCTATGTCCACACCGCCATCGCTAAAGCTTTGCGATACCATGCGCACGACATCTTCATAGCCAGCCTCTTCAAGATCGGAAACCACGACTTTTTTGGCAAAGATTTCAATATCATCACCGCTTAGGCCCAGTTTCTCAGCTGCCCAAAGCCCAAGCATCTTGTCGCGCCTGGCGTCAATCTTGAATCTGATTTCCGCGTCATTCTTAAATTTGGCTTCTTCGCTGGAACCGCGTTTCTTAAAGCTGTCGTTCATCTGTATCGTCCTTGCTTTCGGGTCGTTTCCGGGACAATACGCACCTATGCCCGGAATCGCAACGGCTACTATCCATTTTTTGTGGGTATTAGGATAACTGCTGCGATAATTCCTCTCCTTCTATATATAATGCACAAATGTGCACATTGGTAACCCTGCGCCGCCCCGATCACGATTGGCCATTGATTGTCGCCGCAAATCGCGATGAAAAGATCGATCGGCCCTGGGCCCCGCCAGCCCGTCATTGGCCAGACCGGGATAACGTTATTGCCGGTCTGGACGAATTGGCTGGCGGCACGTGGCTTGGTATCAATGATGATGGCGTCATCGCCGGTGTCCTCAATCGCACCGGTTCGCTGGGTCCGGACCCGGCTTTAAGAAGTCGTGGCGAGTTGCCCCTTGAAGCCCTAGATCACGCCGAGGCCGTGGCCGTCGCAGAGGCCTTGTTCGATCTTGATCCGGAAGCCTACCGGCCCTTCAACCTGTTTGTTGGCGACGCACGGGAGGCGTTCTGGATATCATCGCTAAATGAATACGGCGAGCCGGGTATGCGGCTGGGTGATATCCCGACAGGCATCTCGATGTTGACCGATCGCGACCTCAACGACACCTTTTCACACAGGGTCATGCGTTACCTGCCGCAGTTCCATGACGCCGCCGCGCCGGATCCGGCAGAAGATGACTGGTCGGCTTGGACAGAGATTCTCGCAAGCAAGGAATTTGAAGACGAGGCGGGGCCAAAGGGGGCCATGAATATTGATGGCGGTGACGGCTTTGGCACCGTTTGCTCGTCGATCATCGCGATCCCTTCAGTAGCCCTGGCACCACAAAAACCGCGCTGGATTTTTGCCGGCGGAGCCCCTGACAAAACCCCGTTCGAGTCGGTTGAGTTTTGATCTTTCGGGGCCGTTGTTTTGTGAAGGGACTCCTGCTATATCAGGCCTTCATCTTAAAATGAGCCTGATTCTTTTTGGAAACCAACCTCATGGCCCGACGCAGACAGTTATTTGAAGGCAAGGCAAAAGTCATTTTTGAAGGCCCTGAACCGGGCACCCTGGTTCAACACTTCAAGGATGACGCATCCGCCTTCCAGGACAGGAAAACCGGCACCATCACCGGAAAAGGGGTCATCAACAACCGAATTTCCGAGCACCTGATGATGAAGCTCAGCGATATCGGAATCCCAACCCACTTCATGCGCCGCCTGAACATGCGCGAGCAACTTATTCGCGAGGTCGAAATCATCCCCCTCGAAGTCGTCGTGCGCAATGTTGTCGCAGGTTCTCTGGTCAAGCGCTTTGGCCTGATCGAAGGCACCCCGCTACCGCGTTCGATCGTTGAATATTATTACAAGTCCGGCGAACTGGGCGATCCCATGGTCAATGAAGAACACATTACTGCCTTTGGCTGGGCCAGCCCGCCCGAACTGGATGAAATGATGAGCCTGACATTAAGGATCAATGATTTCATGTCTGGCCTGTTTATGGGCATAGGTATCCGTCTGGTTGATTTCCGGCTTGAATTCGGCAGACTTTGGGAAGAAGACCAGATGCGCATCGTGCTGGCTGATGAAATCAGCCCTGACAGCTGCCGATTCTGGGATACCAAAACCGATGAGAAAATGGACAGGGACCGCTTCCGCGAGGATATGGGCGGTGTCAAGGAAGCCTACCAGGAAGTCGCCCGACGCCTGGGAATTTTACCCGAAAGTGGCCCCGCAGACATGCGTGGACCGGAGTTAATGCAATGAAAGCCCTGATCCACGTCACCCTGAAACCCGGTGTCCTTGACCCCCAGGGAAAGGCCGTTCAAAACGCTTTGGGTTCGCTTGGCTTTTCCGGTGTTGATGGTGTCCGTCAGGGCAAATTCATCGAAATCGACCTGACCGAAAGCGACGCCGCCAAGGCCCGCGATAATGTCGAGGCCATGTGCAAGCAACTGCTCGCCAACACGGTTATTGAAGATTATTCAATCGAGATTACGGAATAGGAATCATGAAAACATCCGTCATCGTCTTTCCCGGATCGAATTGTGACCGCGACGTTCAGGTCGCCCTTGCCGCCTCCACAGGGGTTGAACCCGAGATGGTCTGGCACGGTGATACAGAACTTGCCAAGACCGACCTTATCGTTATTCCCGGTGGTTTTTCTTACGGCGATTACCTGCGTTCGGGAGCCATCGCCGCCCATTCGCCGATCATGCGCGAGGTCGTCAGCCGCGCCAGGGCCGGTGTGCCGGTGCTGGGAATATGCAACGGCTTTCAGATTTTGACCGAAGCCGGATTGCTGCCGGGCACGCTCATGCGCAACGCCAACCTGAAATACATCTGCAAGGACGTGCACCTGAAGGTCGAAGCCACCAACACCCTGTTTACCCATGGCTATAACCAGGGCCAGGTGATCCGTATCCCCATCGCCCATCACGACGGCAATTTTGAAACCGACGAAGAAACCCTTAAAATGCTGGAAAACAATGGCCGCATTGCTTTTCGTTATTGCGACGAAGGGGGAACCGCGTCAAAAGCCGCCAACCCGAACGGTTCGATCGCCAACATCGCCGGTATCACCAGCGAAAGCCGCACCGTCCTGGGGCTGATGCCCCACCCGGAAAGGCTGGTCGACCCCCTGCAGGGCGGTACCGATGGCAAAGCCATGTTTGATGGACTGGTGGAAAGCCTTGCTGCATGATCGCCAAACTGGATTCCCGCTTTCGCGGGAATGACGCGTTTGAGTGACACACGTGAATTTATCATACTCCGGCCATGCTCATACCGCTTAAAGACGATAATCCCCTAAAACGCATTCCCTACCAGTACGTGACGGTGGCCCTGATCGGCTTGTGCGTGATCGTCTTCCTGTGGCAATTGTCGTTGGGCGAGGCGGGCGGACGAAAGGCGGTGCTTGGCTTTGGCGCTATTCCTTCGGTCCTGTTCGGCAGTCGCACCCTGCCCATGGAACTGGCCATGATCCCGGCCCCGCTGACCTTGATCACATCCATGTTCATGCATGGCGGCTGGATGCACCTGATTGGCAACCTGCTGTTTTTATGGGTGCTGGGCGACAATGTTGAAGACGCCATGGGCCATGGCCGGTTCTTTGTCTTTTACATTCTGTGCGGCCTTGCCGCCGCCCTGACCCACGCCGGTCTCGATCCGGATTCGACAACCCCGATGATCGGTGCCAGTGGCGCTATTTCGGGCGTCATCGGGGCCTATCTTATTTTACA
>JACKQG010000601.1_pt1 | contig 52193 bp, 40 predicted proteins | sample 8237621 | NCBI WGS metagenome assembly JACKQG01 (sample SAMN15677084, study PRJNA649215) | marine metagenome | biome: marine; feature: Black Sea; material: saline water; isolation source: suspended particulate matter (SPM) from the Black Sea western gyre | collected 2013-06-09/2013-06-10 | depth... | reverse complement strand
TCGTCGAACCAACCACATCTCCGAGGGCGACCCGTAGTGGCACCGTACTCCTGTCCCAAATCCCTAAGTTTTTGACCATCGTCATCAAATAATTCTGTGGGTGCTGGTCCTGTGCCAACTCGTGTAGTATAAGCTTTTAGTATACCTATAATTGTGTCAACTTTTTTGGTAGGTAAACCTAAACCTGTTGATATTCCCGCTGAGGATGCGGAAGATGATGTTACAAAGGGATATGTCCCGTGATCGACATCTAAAAGGGTACCCTGGGCACCTTCAATGAGAATATTTTCTCCACTTTCAGCAAACTCATGAATCAATGCAAAGGTATCAGATACTAGTAATGCTACCTGGTCAGAACAATCCATAAATTTTTGCAACTGATCTAGTAATTGGTCTTTCGCATTTTCTGGGAGGTGCCCAGCTTGTATAGCTGAATCTAACTTAGCAATTAATTTTTTACGCAAAATATGTGCATCCAACAAATCCACGCCACGGATTCCCACTCTATCATATTTGTCAACATAAGCGGGGCCAATGCCTCGACCTGTAGTGCCTATTCGATTATTGTTTGCAGCTTCAGTAGCAACATCTATAGCTTTGTGAATAGGAGTTACAATATGGGCATTCATAGCCACATGAATTTGACCGGTGGTATCAAAGCCATGGGATTCCACCATTTCAATTTCTTCCATAAGACCAATAGGGTCAACCACCATTCCATTTCCTAAAATGCAATGGCACCCTTTTCTAAGAATCCCAGATGGAATTTGGTGAAGCACCACTTTTAAATCACCATGATACACCGTATGCCCTGCATTAGCACCGCCCTGATATCGAGCGACAATTTTTGAATCTTTGCTGAGGAGATCTACAATTTTACCTTTTCCTTCATCCCCCCATTGTCCCCCAATGACTGCTGTTATTGACATATTTTTTATTTCCTGTTATTATTTTGCATAAAAAAACTCCGATAAGCCATTCGGAGTTTTCTAAATTAGTATAAAAAAATATAATTCATTATTTTCTATAGGGTCCCGCTGAACGTTTTTCAAAATAGACCATCACCGGGCTGGCTACAAATAGAGATGAATAGGTTCCTATAAAAACCCCAATAATAAGTGCAAAAGCAAATAGGTTTATGACCTTTCCGCCCCATAAAAATAGAATAACCACTACCATCATGGTAGTCAATGAAGTTATTACCGTACGGTTTAAGGTTTCATTTAAGGAAATATTTACAACATCATTGAGCGTTTTTTTCATGAATTTGGGTATATTTTCTCGAATCCGATCAAAGACTACAATGGTATCATTGAGGGAATATCCCACAATGGTAAGAAATGCCGCAATAATGGACAGATTTATTTCATAATCCAACAGCGAGAAGACACCCAAGGTGATAAGTACATCATGGATTAATGCCATTACACTTCCCAGTGCATAATAGCGATCAAACCTAAATGTTATGTAAATTAAGATTAAGAGTAAGGCCAATCCAATAGCCTTCAACGCATCGTTTTGTAATTCCTTTCCTATTTTTGGTCCTACAGATTCCACCCGTCGCAAGGTAAATGTATTTCCTAATGCAAGGGTGAGTTTTTCAGATATTTCAGAACTCGACCCAGAGAATTGGGTTTTTATCAGTACTTCATCCGGACTACCAAATTCTACAATTTCAGCACCCTTAAATCCAAATTCTGATAAGGTATTTCTTAATTGAGATAATTCAACTGGTTCTTCAAATTTAACTTGTGCAACCGTCCCGCCAGTGAAATCAATAGAAAGCAACGGTCCACCTTTCATAATTAAAGATGTGATTCCTGCAATAATTAGAGCAATTGATAAAAATCCAGTTATTTTTTGTTTGCTGATAAAATCTATACTCGTTTTGCTTAAAATTCTCATATTAAATACTCAAACTTTCCATTGGTTTACGATCAGAGAAAAACATGAAAACAGTACGGGTAACAAAAATAGCCGTAAACATGGAACATATAATTCCTGTACTGAGAGTGACAGCAAATCCCTGTATGGGTCCAGAACCAACCCATGCCAATACAAATGCTGCAATAAGAGTGGTGACATTGGCATCCAGAATTGTAATGAATGCTCGTTCATAGCCGGAGTCAATAGCTGCTCGTACTGTTTTTCCTAAATCTAATTCTTCCCGAATTCTTTCAAAAATGATTACATTGGCATCTACTGCCATTCCAATTGTAAGAATAAGACCTGCAATTCCAGGAAGCGTTAAGGTGGCACCTAAACCTGCCAATACAGCCATAACCATGATTAAATTAAGCATTAAAGCCAACGTTGCTAAAAGCCCTGCCCCCTTATAATAAATAATCATAAAAATCATCACAGCAATGAGTCCAAAAAACATGGCTTTACTACCGGATTTAATTGAGTCACTTCCCAGTGAAGGCCCCACAGTACGCTCTTCAATAATTTCTACGGGTGCGGGCAATTCACCTGCCCTTAGAACATTAGCAATATCTTTGGCTTCATTCACATCTGCAAATCCGGTTACTTGTGTTTGACCAGTAGGAATTTTATCTCGGATTACCGGTGCCATGAAAACTTTATCATCTAATACAATGGCGACTTGACGATTGATATTCGCCCCAGTGAATCTACTCCATCTTTTGGTTCCATCAGGGCTCATAGATAGATTTACAACCCATTGCCCGGACGCATCAGTCCCAGCGCCCCCCATGGTAGCACGGGGTTCACGAACCATACCGCCAGAAATTTCAGGGTCTGATGACACATAATACAATTGACGGAATTCAATAAAATTACCCGTTTCATCTTGAGCGGTTTCAAATTGGTTGGCCCATAAGAATTTACCCCCTCTCGGAATTTTTCTTCGCACCTCAGGATTTTCTAATAAGTCTTTTACAATATGATATTCTTTAGCTAAGACTCCCACTCCTCTTGGTACAGCCCGAAGATATCCAGAAAATGGTTTTTCCTTTAATATTTTTGCAGGAGTTGACATATCGAAAGTGGGTTCAGACAATATATTTTCTTCTATAAAAATATCTTCTGCAGAACCACTTGTATCTGCTTCTACAAATTCTTCATTTTTATTTGGAGACTCAAAATCAATATTTAGCGCGGAGGTATCGCTAAGAAGATAGGTGTCTAATTTATTCAGCGTCTGCTCCCATTGTTCATTAAGCACCAATGTGAACTCAAGAGATGCCGTACGTTGAATGAGATTTCGTGCTCGGTCAGAATCTTGCACACCAGCTAATTCAACAATAATACGGTTGGCACCATATTTTTGGATGGTAGGCTCAGATACACCAAATTCATCAATTCGATTTCGGATTATCTCTAAAGCACTGGCAATGGCATTATCCCGCTGGATTTTAAGTTCCTGAACCACTGATTCATTGTCACGGGTTGTGGCTAAATTATTGTAATTTCGAAATAGCCTAAGATCCCTATTATTGGCAACTGTTAGAAATTCAACGAAGAAATCCGTCTGATTATTGATAGAACGCTGATCTGCTTCCTGAATGGCTTTTTGCAATTCATCTGTTTTTTTATTAGCAATATTCTCTACTAATTTTGGGATATCTGTTTCAAGTAAAACATACATTCCTCCCTGTAAATCAAGCCCCAGGTTTATAGCACCTTCTTTTAATTCTTTCATCACTGTGACACCCAGTTCAGCTTTTTCAGATTCAGATAAGGAATAGACCTTATATGTAGGCCAAATGAGATAAGCAGATGCAATGAGTAATGACGCGATAAGCGCCCAACGATACCTAATATCTTTAAACAATGTTATATTTTATTTGAATATTTTTTGGAGTGAATTCAGTATATCATGACTTCTTTTACAGCATTTAATTTACAGACTTCATTTTTTTAACTCAAAAGGTTGTTTTGAATAATATTATTTTTTATTTGGGTAGATATTTGGAAATTCCCCTAAAGCTTCCGATTAGAGCCAACAATAATCCAAAAATAAAATTATATGCAATGAGATTGGCAGGTTCAACCAAAGGTAGTTTTATCAACGGATCTAGGAGATAGGTTTGAAGGGAGCGCATTAAAAAAAGAATTAAAAGTGAAATTCCGGCACCCAGTATTCCTTGAATTATACCTTCAACAACAAAGGGAAACCGAATAAAGCTGTTGGTAGCACCTAGCAAATGCATGGTTTCAATGGTTTCCTGCTTAGCATGAATAATAAGGCGAATGGTATTGGAAACCAATATAACAGAAATAATGAATATAGCAATACCCATTGCCATACTTATTCCCAGAATATTTTCTACAATGGAATCCACCCTGGAAATAATTCCTTGCTGATAGGACGCCACATCCACCCCCTCTAAATGACGAATTTCCCTCACTATTCTGTGCATTTGATTGGAATTCCGATTATCTAAAGCAATATCATAGCGCCCACCCATTGGCAGGGGATTCTCCCCAATTATTTCATTAATATCTTCATGAAAGTATGATTTAAATAATACAGACGCCTTTTTTTTGTCAATAAAATCTCCCTGCTCTATTCCATCTAAAATTAAAATAGTATTGAATAAGTCACGTGCTTCCTCGGTATTCAAATCGTTATGGAAAAATACCTCGATGCGATATTTTGATTTAAATTTGTATGAATACCCTAATAAGTTCACGTAGGAGAAATATGCCAGACTGAAAATCACCAATGCGATACCAATGGTAATGGAAGAAATTGCTGCAGGTAATTTTGCCCTGAATAAACCGCGGAAACTCTCAGATAGTAAAAATAGAAGTTTAGTGATCACTGGACGACCAATCTACCTTCATTGAGTTCAATAAAACGCTTTTTACGCGGTTGGATTAAAGGAAAATTATGGGTGGACATGAGTACTGCCGCGCCTGAATCGGTGGCGATTTCCAACAAATCCAAAATTTCATCAGACACATTGGGATCTAAATTACCAGTAGGCTCATCAGCTAAAATAACCAGCGGCTTCTTCACCAGAGCCCTAGCGATTGAGACACGCTGTTTTTCTCCACCACTGAGTTGGCTGGGGTAATTATTGATGCTTTTTTTCAAGCCAACCTTTTCACCAATATCATGAACTTTGTCCTTAATTTCTTTTTTTGAAACTCCTTCAATTTGAAGAGGCAGGGCAATATTTTCAAAAACTGTCCGATCAGGGATGAGACGATAATCCTGAAATACCATGCCGATTTTCCGCCTGAATCGAGGAACATGGCGACGACGCACTTTCCCCACATCCTCTCCATTAATAAATAAGGTTCCATCTGAAATGGGAATATCCCGGTAAATAGTTTTTAAAACTGTTGATTTTCCAGCGCCAGTTGGTCCCATAAGAAAAACCAATTCACCTTTTTGGATATGAAAGGATAAATTAAATATTCCCACATTTTCAGTATAGGTGGCGGTTACATTTTCAAATTTAATCATATTTTAATTCCAACTCCCTGTTGAAAATTAAAGTATAAAAAAGTGACATAAATGAGGATTAAAAATCCAGCTGAAAATTTAGTTACACCCCCTTTAAATTTTAGAAGAAAAAATAATCCCAGTGTTAATATCAACATAAATATTCCGTGAGTTGCCACATGTGAAAACTCTACAGAAATAGGGCTAATGAGTAAAGTAAACCCTAAAACAGCAACGATATTCATAATATTTGATCCAATGATATTTCCAATTACAAAATCTGTTTCACCATGCTTGGCAGCTGCAATTGAAGCTGCAAGTTCGGGTAAGGATGTCCCTAAGGCCACCATTGACATTCCTATCACCAAGGATGAAACTCCAAGTGCGATAGCAATACCTTTCGCACCTAAAACAAAAACATGGGCACCCAATCCAAGCCCAACAATCCCTAAAATAATTTTTAGCGATATAGTTAGTCCCTCTGATAGTATTTCATCTGAATGATCATCCTCATTTTCATGGTCTTTGTTAAAAAGATGCCAACAATAACTTCCAAGCAATAATAGAAAACAAATTCCCTGCCACAATACAAGGTCACCTGAATAAATAAACAGAAGTGGAAGAAAAGTAATGAAAATTAGAAAATATAAATCAATGCTGATTTTCTTAAATGAAAAAATAATGGGGGTCAAAATAGCGGTTACTCCCAAAACTAAGCCTATATTAGCTATATTTGATCCTACAACATTTCCGATGACTAATCCAGACTCACCATTCAATATAGCAATTATACTTACAATCATCTCAGGGAGACTGGTACCAAATGCTACAAATGTTATGCCCACAACTATGGGTGGAATTTTGAACTTTGCTGCAATTGATTTACTCCCCAAAATAAGAAAATCAGCACCGTAATAAAGCAGGACAGCACCTACCATAAATAGGATGATGTTAATTCCCATTATTCATATCCATAAAGATTGTTATCTTGAATATAATTCCATACTGGCTGGGGTAATTCGCTACAAATTGGGTCGCCTTTTGCAATTTGTAATCTAATTTCTGTAGATGAGATATCCATTTTAAAATCTTTTATCCAGGTTAGATTTATTCCCTCTAACGCTGGTACATGATAATTAACCCTGTTAAACCCAATAATATGGACAGCTTTCAAAATCTCTTTATAATTTTTCCATTTGTTAAATTGCTCTAATTGATCTGCACCAACCACCAAAGAAATAGAAGAATTTGGATTTTCATTTTGTATATGCTGTATTGTTAAATAGGTATAATTGGGTCCCGTTTGGTTTATTTCCCAATCATCAATTTGAATTGGATGGTTTAATTCCTGAATTAGTATTTCCATCAATTTCAACCTGTGTTTTGACTCGGCAAATGGAGGATTCTTTTTTAATGGTGAATGAGCGGAAGGCATTAAAATAATTTTGTCACATTCTCCACAACACTTCTCAATTATTTTTAAATGTCCAAGGTGTGGTGGATCAAAACTTCCGCCAAATATAATTAATTTCACTTATATAGCTGATAATACTGAGCCAATTTCAAGCCCGCTTCTGTATCCTGTAAAAGTATTTCGGCTTCATTCGATTTTTCATCTGATAAAAATCTGTCTTTTTGTGTTTTATAATAACTTTCAGCACCCTTTCTGTTTTCATTCAGAATATGGGTGAAAACTATTCCAATTCGGGCATCATCAGCTATGGCTGTATCATAATAATGATTTAACACAGATTTAAAATACAAAAGGGCAGAATCATATTCTTCTAATTTTAAATACATCCTTCCAACTTCATAATCTTTCCTAGCAAGCTTTAGACGTAAATCTAATATTGAGGATTCAGCGTCTGTTACTAAATCTGATTTAGGATAATCCTCGATAAACATTTGTAATTGTTCCAAGGCATAATGGGTTTGCGACTGCTCCCGCTGATACGAGTTTGAGGAATGAATTGCACATTCACAAATCCGGTATCTGGCTTTTTCAATTTTGGTATAATCGGGAGAGAATCGAACATATCTGTCAAAAGCTATAGATGCTTCATCATATTCTTCCATCTGAAACATTGATTCAGACTTAAAATACTGTGATTCATTAGCAATTTTTGAACCAGGGTCAGCCATTATTATGTAGTCAAATTCATCTTTAGCACGGAGAAATTTACCTCTGTCAAAATACTCCATGGCTTTATCAAATCGGAGGGTTAAATCTTCTTCTAATAGTATATCTTCCTTTCCACATCCCAAGAAGAATATTCCAATAATAATAATTGTAAGTAGTTTTTTCATCATTTCCAATATAGTGCTAATTTCACACCTCCTAATCCTGTTTTATTCCTGAGATCGGGGTACGCATTTAAGGATAATTTTAGATCGTGATTGTTATTCCATTTTTTGGCTAACAGTAAGGCATCCACCATACTCACCACACGATTGATGAGCATAAATTTTCCACCATTTCCCGCCAAAGTCTTTATTTTATTATAGTCACCCCATAAACTTCTGTAGGCAGTTTGGTTGGGTGAAGTTGCAATTTTATCACCATGCTGTTTAGTTACTACCGATACTGAATCATTATCATCCCAGCCAGCAAAAAACATATCATATTTTTGGATACCTTCATAAAAATGGTGGTCTTTAACAACAATAACAGAATGTTCTTCTAATTGCATTGCTATAGCCAAAGAATCATTAGTACAAGTTCGGTTTGGAGACGGTGAATTCCCACATAATTCTTCAAAAACGGTATTTCTAAAATATTCAGAGCTGGAACTCTGTATTTCCCCATCCCAAGTAAATTCTACCTTATGACTGTGATCCCAAATATCCGTATAACAATATGGTGATTCATGACAACCTGAAATAGAATCGGTTTTATTTACAAATACCTCACGGATTGAGTTCCATAATTCTTGATTGCCTAAAAATTCTTCTGGTTTATCTTCAGGATACCATTTATAATAATCATGAACCCATCTACCAAAATCCCAATGCTCATTGGCATAAAATGAATACTCTTTTTTCTTATCCTCAGAAAGATTGTTATTATAGTACCATGTACCAATAGCGGCAGCATCAAGACCAACAAATAAAAGTCCCCTGAGCCAATTACCCAAATAGGTTTGCCCCATGCCTGGCAACATACCTGAAAATAATAATGCTTTCCCAGGGGATTTGAATACTCTTTTATTTTGAGATTTTTCAAATTGAATTTCACTTTCATTTTCAGATGTAGTATCTTGTAAAAACATCTTTGATCTGAATTGAAAATTCCTTTCTTGAAAAAAGGTATTACCAAAAACCTGAGCATTACATACAAACCATACAATTAAACATATATAAATATTTCTCATTGCTTACTCTTAATAATCAAATAATAAGGTGAAATAATGCTTTCCCTCCTCATCCAAATCTGAGAGGGGTTGGTGATACTCATAGGCAATAGCTGAAGGATATGAGAAAAAAGAAAATCCATGTAATCGGCATTCTAAACCAGCCGATAATTTATAATGATCAGCTTCAATAATTTCGGTAAAACTATTTTGGATTGCACTGCCAAATTGAAAAATACCCCCAAGTGAGAGGTTCTGCATATTAAATTGTGCCCAGGTATAATTTTTTTCTAAAAACAAAGGTAGACGCATTGTAGCCGTACCTACAAAATAATGGGGACCGGTAAGTGATTCTTCATAAAAAGTATAACCCTTTATCCCGGGTAATCCACCAGCAAAAAAGTGGAAGAAATCATCTACTTCAGGGTTAGAAATAGTACCACCGATTCCGCTGATACTTGCCACAATCTTTTTTTCTTTATTAAGGGTGAAATGCCTTTCACCAGAAGCCGTGAGACGAGCGGTATTCTGGGGTACAAACTTTGCACCATAGGTACTGTATTCTTCGCTCACTGCAAATCCATCCATAAACTGGTTCCATTCGTAACTTAATTTTCCATTTACATGCCACCCACTTCCCGGAAGCATATTCATGGCAAAACTGGGTTTACGCATATTGACATCATATAATAGTGACAATGAATGGCCTCGGAAATAATCAAAACTGATTTTAGCATTTTGCCAGAGAGATGTGTCAACCCCATTATAAGTAAAAAATTGATATACATTCTGCTTTACAGTCTCCCTATAATTACTGTAATTATATTGGAATTTAATTTTATGTGAGCCCAACGCAAATCGTGTGCCAATATCCCCTGAAAATAATGAGAATGCTAAATCATTATAGATTTCAATATTATCCACATTGGTTCCATTTATCCGGGGATATAAAAATGGTTTATTTTTATCCGCATTTCTATGGCGAGATATCCAGAATAAGTTTGTGTAAAATGTGGGAAGAAACTTTTTATACTCCATGAGTAAGAAAATATCCATATCAGAGAGAATGTTTGTTGAAGCACCACCAAAAATAGAGAAACGATCAATGACCTCCGTACTGAAAAAATAAAATCCCGGTTTAACTGTTTTGTAATCCACCATAACCCTGGGCATTATCGCCATAGAAAGCATACTTTCTTCGTATGGTTTAGACTCCAAATTTTCACCTAATATTAATTCAGATAGTGGATAATCTGCAAAATAGTCTTCTTCATATCCAACTAAACCAATTTCAATAGGTTGAAAGTTTTCAAGAATGGCAATATTATATCCACCATTTTCATAAAGGCTATATAAAATTTTTCCATTATTAGAAATTGATGGCATAAACGCACCACCGCTAACATTGGTGATATAATTCTGTACTCCATCTTTTTCAATAATAAGATTGTTTATTCCAGATTTATCGGTGGTATATATCATTTCATCAGAGGAGTAAATTTGATCTCTATTTTCCCAAAACCCAGATGTAATCACTTCTAAATCACCATGCTCAAAATCAACCCTATAAATCTGGCGACCTTGATGATAGACACCATCAACCATTAATATATCATCTTTCCAAGCTAGTGAAAGTAACTGAATCCCGTTATCCAAATGAGTGACTGTTCGAAAAGTAAGGGAATCTTGAGTGATACCAATATTTCTTGAGATCATTATGTTTGAGGTGCCATCATAACTTGTAATTGCTACAATACTATTTTCTGTTGTGTTATACACAGGGGAAATCAACCGGCTACCGTGCGTTAATCGTTTCTCTTCTTCATCTGTGAATGTGTAACGATATAGATCAAAATATTTAGATCCCCACTTATCAGGTTTACTGCGTTTTGTATAGATGATAGTGGAATCATTCACCCAAGTTGGAGCCGTTTTAACTCCTCCGGCAATTTTCTCCGAAGTTGAATCTGAAAAACTATAAATGAATAAATCTGTTTGACCAAAATAGTCATTATTCTGATTTGAAAGATAGGCAAACTTTTCATCATTTGGCGACCAAATTGGATGGATATTGGTGGTGCCATCTGCAACTAAAATTTCTCCCTTTTTCTCTGATTGATAAATGTCCTTAGTTTTAGTAGTGTAATCCAAAAACATTTCATCTTTCCACTCCTGATATAATTCACTCCCCAATTTTCCCGTAGCATCCCGCATGGCACGATTAATAGAATAGTTTGAGGGATTGGAAAGAGAATAGGTAATATCCTTTAATACATCCATACCATATTTTTCTGATAGCCATTTTGAAAAGAGAAATCCCTGATTGTAGGTGGATTCATTTCCGACCCCTCTTTTACCGAAAGTATTCATGGCATCAAAAGATAATAGATTATCATTTAGAACTCTATCTCGTACTATCATATCTCTATGCGAATCCCAAAAATCAAAGTCTGCATCGGGATACATAAATTGTGCCGACCCTTCCGCCAACCAAGGTGGAACACTTACACCCGGAAGTGGATAGCTCATTATCACATTGGGGTAACCATACAAAACATCTTCTCTTTTTTCATCTTCATAATTCATCAATTGAATAAAGGATGCTGGAAATCTTCGAGGATATTTCATGGCAGCACCAATTTGGATAATATGGGTGAATTCATGGGTAATTACATTGTTTAACCAACGGTGTGATCCTCTTAAATCAAAATCCAGAGGGAGTGCCCAAATTATAATTTTGTTATCATAATAGTAGGCAGCACCATTGGAAATGTCATCTGTATCTTGAATAATAATATGAGTTCTTGAATCCGGTTCAAATTCATAAAATGAAGTAATGGGATTATAAATTTTTTCTGCTACAGCAGCAGCCTCCTGTCCACTTCTTTGAGTTTCTTCATGGAAGTGTATGAGAAAATGGTCGGTTTCAATAGTCTGCCATTTAAGTTCTGGATGATTGTGCCAGCTTTGGGAGAATGCAAGATTTAAAGGTATAAATAGTATAGTAATTCCAACTATTAAATGGTTGAATAAAAATGCATTATATGACCTCCGTAGTGGTCGGTAAAAATATAAAATATTTTTTAAATCGAAGATTGCAAACCGATAAATTCCCCTCCTGGGAGTGGCTTCACTTAGTGAAGGGGTGTGTAGAATGTTTAGCATGTGTGAAAATTCCTGCATATATTAGTGGCTTCTCCCATTGGTAATAGGTTGCAACCCACCCCTCGGCTTCGCCAGATTCCCCTCCATAGAGGGGAATATAATCCTGATTGTTTTTCTAATAAATTTGGGGGAATACGTAATTTTGGTGTCAATACTGATTCGGCACCTCCCCCCTTAGGAGAGGATGGGTGAGGGGTAAATATTGGCTTGATGATATTCATTTAACCACCACCAATCTTACCAACTCAGACTGCCCTAAATTTGGTTTTATTTCCGCCAGGTATAACCCCGCATCAAATTGAGAGGCATCCCATATAATTTCATTAAATTCATAAGGAGTTAATTCATCATTTATCAAATCATCAGATACTAAGAAACCCGCTGCATTATAAATTATTACTCTGACCGCTGATGTTGCTGAATTACCCACATAAAACCTAAATGTTGTTGTTCCATCAGTTATTGGATTTGGGTAATTATAGGCTTTCCTCCTAATATAATCTCTATCCGCTGGATCAGAATGTACCCCCGTTGATAGTGGATATCCTGATGGTCTGCTTTGAGGATTTAACCAATAGCTATGGTCCATATCCAGATCAAACAAAAATAAACGAGAGCCATCTATGAGTGCCATTTTACCATTCCAAAATGGAACCATTGCCAATGGCTGATCACTATTAAAGGAGGATAGTTGCCGTAAACGATCACCATAATTTGAGAGAATTGTTATATTTTTATCCTCCCGACAAATGAGCTCCGTCTCATCATCTTCAACATTGAGAATATTTGCAATGAGTGGAATTCCTGAGAAATCTCCCTTAATTGGGAATCCGTCTACTAAGGTACCATTGCCATTAATAGCTACAATATCACCATCTTCAATGGTTATAATTTCATCTAATCCATCTTCGTCAATATCACCGAAGGCAAGGGCTCCTGAATAATTAGTGGAATCAGTATTTGAATCAATAAACCCTAAAGGAATAATATCTTCCTCATAATTATCACATTCAGGGTGAATGCAATTACCTTCTGCTAAATAGACCAATGAATCCACAAATGAATCCACATAAGTATAAATTAAATTCCTATAATCATAGTCTAGAGTGTCAATCAAGGTTACAATAGAGTCGGATGCATGTGAATATATTTGTCCATTTTTTTCATAATAAACCACAGCGGTACTATCCTCTGCATTAAAGCCATTCCCCAGATATTGAATAGTTGTATCCACTAAATTCAAAATTTCAACTCCACTATTAAATGTAATTTGAATTTTCATTGTATCTGAAATTTCACTTAATATTTTAATAGATAAGAACGAGTCAGAGCCATCAACTGTTCTGGAATTTGGACTGGACCAATAATCAAAGATAGTTTCATTCTCTAAATCAGGGTTGGCAAATTCATTACCTTCATTCCCATAATACCAAAAATCCCACCGGGTCCCGGTGGTGGGACTATCGCTGGCAAAAAATGCATAACTTTTGGTACCAATATCTTGAGAGCCATCTGCCTCTTCAAGTTTTACGTGGTGATAATTTTCATTGTTTATCAAAACATCAGAGGATTGAGGATTTGTAATATGCCAAATCAGAATTCCAGAACCGGGCAAGCCGTAGTCATAGTGATCAAATCCAGTAATCACCTGACTGACATCATCTATTTGTATTTGGTTCTCATTAAATTCATCTGTCACCGTATCAAACCAGTGTCCCACTTGGTACTCATCAATTTTGTTTTTTCTTCGAAGGGAATCTATATCTGTTTTGTAGGTGACCCAATTATTTCTATTTTCTATTAAAAAATATTCGTCATCACTAATATCAATTCTCACTAAAGTGTTTAATGAGTCTAAAGCATTTATAAGAAAAGTGGTGTCGGAACATTGAAAAGGAGAAATAGTTTCTATTGTTGACCAAGGTACAATAGGCAGACTTCGCGTCCACGGAGAAGGCGGCGTCGGAATAACTCCGCGACCATTATTTGATCCGTGATCCATAAGCCCAAAAAAACCAACCCCAGGATCTCCTGTATCAGAATTAAAAAGTTCCGGTAGTCCCAATTCATACCCTAATAAAAAGGCAAAAATACCAGTGAGTCCCAACTGGATACCACAGAGATCATCAGTACCATAATTGGGATTACCAAAAATATCTTCTACAATATCAAAATAAATCATATTCTGAGTTTCAGGGAGTAAAATTCCAGTTTGTATGGATTTACCTAATATTTCAGTGGGTGTAACACCCATCATCATTTCTTCATCAATATAGGCAGATTTTAAATCATATATAGTTGGGTCTAATCCGGGAAGTGAAAAATCCTGTCCCAACCCAGCATGAAAAACAATAAATACTACTTCATGAGAAGCAACATTCTGCTGCGTTAATAAAGATTCAATATCTGATTTAGCCAAATTCAATGCTTCACTATAAAATTCTGCTAATAGTGCATCGCCTTTGGCATAGTACTCCATTGTATTTGAGACAGTATAATACCCATCATCAGGTGAATTTGAGTTGGTGATGATATTGGTGGTATAGGGGAGGGTTTCACCTGAAATGTTGAAATAATAATTCCCTACCGCCTCTAACTGTTTTTTGAAGTAAGCCGTATTATGAGGCGGTCTATCTACTATAAACCCTTCACATCGGGGAGTAGTAGAATTGTAGAAGTGGTTATATTCCTCATGACTTAAATTTAGAAAATTGCCATTACCGCTGGTTTTAGGATTGTCTGGGGTTTCAAGTGGAAATTGTGCCATGATTCCCACAAGGTGCAGGGTATCTGGAATGTTCACCCCCTCATAACTTGAAGGAGAACCTGACTGAAAATAATTAGCCCCAAAACCGAGGCTAAAAAAAAACAGAAGTCTAATAATTACTCTTGAATTTATTAAATAAACCACTCTACCCAGATATACACTCAACAACTTAGAAAAGTTGTTGTACAACATGCTTTCCAGCTTGTTGATGATTTATTTCAAAACAATTATCAAATAAAAACACTACCAGTTAATTCCCAGCGTATTTCAGTTTTATAATTTTATTCTGCACAGCCAATTGAGAACCCATTAAAGCTTTATATTCACTGAAAAAAACATAGTATTTGCCCGGGGATGCCCTTGTTCACCTGCGGTATATCCAAAGTCAAAACCATATTGTAAAAGCCTAATCCCAGCACCAAAGGTTGGATTAAAAATCTTCCCTTCAAAATCATAAATATAACCTGCCCTAAGGGCAAAGGCATCAGTGTACCAATATTCCATTCCCACATTATAGACCATTTCTTCTAATTCCTTGGTAATAGATCTATTATCACCACTTCCTTTTTCAATTTGAGCGTTACCACCTTCTATAGTACCATCATCATTTTCAACCCCATCTATTGGTTTACCATAAATTCCATAATCAGAATCTGAAAAAGCTAAATCGTCAGTTGGGTTCCAAACTCCATTTTCACATCCATATTCACCTAGTGAACTATCCTTTATTTCACCTGTACAGGTGTATCCTCCAATTTTTTGGTCGCTTGAATGGTCAATATCTCCACCTAAAAGCCAATCATCCAGCCAAGCAGTTACAATGGCTAAGTACCAGGGGTCATCAAAAGACCCTAAGTCATCATATTCTTTTCTACCTTTCGAATTATAATCACCGGATATAAATCCACTATTGCTCACAGCAATACCTGATTCATCATATCCCCCAACAATTCCATCACCATCCCAATCCATCATTTGGTAACGGGTGACCAGTAATTTATTCGCATCAAATAAAAAATTGACTTTATTAAAACCATCATTATACAATTGTGCAAAAATTCCCAGGCGCATATTTGTTGGCGATGGATCTGCTTGGTCAACATCCACAAAATCAATTTTAGGTCCTATATTAGAAATTGAAAATCCAAAATTAAATTTATCATCCAAATCCTGTATATCTTCCGATTCAGCCTCAGTAATAAAATTTTCCCGAATGGACTCAACGTCAAGTAGTTCAAAGAGCAGATTATCTAATATGATATTTGTGGAATCTTCAAAATTTTCAACGGTTGCAGGTATTATTTCCTCACCTTGGAGCTCATCAAAAGAATTTATTAATTGATTCATATCTTCAACAATAGAGACTAACCGTACATCGAATTCAGAGAAGTTTTCCATAGAATCATATTTGAATAATTTTGATCTTAGACCTTCTAAATCCTCACGTAAATAACGTTGTTCTTCTATTTCTTCGTAGCCATTATTTTCAGTTTCAAATATTGCAGAAATTTCATCATTCAATTTAATTTGCCTGTCATAAATATCTGTTAATTGATCAAATAATCCGTTGAGTTTCTTCTTTTTCTTTGATTTTAAGGCGGAATTACTTTGCTTGAATTTCTTCAGATAGCCAATATCAAATCCAAAGTCCGTGGAATACCCTTTGCCTTCTTCTCCTGCTACCACCTGGTCCGAAAGTTTTTGATGAAAAACCTTAAAATTGAAACCTATGGCAGATGACTCAGAAAGATGAGTTCCAAAACTGCCAGCTATCGCACCCATATAACTTTTCCAGTTATCTGTTGGATTACCAAATTCATCCATACCAATTTGTTCGCCTAAGTTTAGGTAAATTATATGTCCACCAAGAGATCCCAATCCCTCAATATGATGCCTATAAGTTATAAATTCATAATATAAGTCTGAGGCAAGATTGGGGAGCCAATTCACATGCATTCCGGCGACCTCAGTACCCTTCAAGAAGCCTAATCCCGCAGGATTATAATAACTGGCATAGGCATCATCTGCTTTAGCAACCTGAGCTTCTCCTGACCCTTGAGGACCAGCACCTGGAGCAATAAGCAAGAAAATAGCTCCTGCTTCACCTACTGCCCACAACTGTGCAATGGCACAGAACAACAACAATATATATTTTAATTTCATATTCATTTTCCTAAATTAGTATCTAAATAAAAAAACCGAGTAGCTATGAATATACCCGGTTTAAATTCCGACTTTTTCATAGAATTGCATATTTGAAAAGGTGTTATTTCCTAATTCATTCCCTCAATGTGAGATCCATGCAGATCCTATTAACAAAAGTCTATATGTATTTTTCCTTTTTACTAAGCCTGTTAATTTACCAGTTTTCCACAATGGAAAACAATATCGACAATATATAAAATGAGTTAAATTCAATTAAGTTCCAGTAAACTATGAAGCTACTTATTTTTTGCTCTTGCGATATGCCTTCATATACTTGGCTGGATTTTCCTTAATATCCTCAACCAACACCCTCATTTCATCCACTAAACTATTCATATTTTCATAAAGAGCTGTATCACTTACTAATTTTCCCATGGTTCCTTCACCACTATCAATTTTTTCTAATATTTTGTTAAATTTTTCTGTAGATTTTGCAAAAGATTCACTGCTTTTTTTCAATTCTGTAATGGTGGCGCTTAGCTCATCAGATTTATCTGTTACCTTTTTAAAATCATCTAGCATTTCATCTATCTTGTTGATTTCTTTATTCACACCATATTTTAAGTCTTTAACAGTTCCATTCAAATTTTTCATAAAATCCTGAAAATTCTTTTTATCCTTATCAGACACAATATTTCGGTAATTATATACAAATGTATCTAACCCAGCAGTTAAAGATTCAATATTTTGGATAGTAAGTCTAATATTGTCTTTTTCTTCTTCGCCCAATGTTGCTTTAAGACGTCTTGCAAATGCAGAAAGGTCCTGTGTTAAGGGTACAATACCTGGAGTTATTTCTGCAAAGTCAAATTCTCTAAGACCTTCCACAGTTTCCCCTGGAAGAATAAATTCTTTTGTATTTAATCCCGGAGTTATAGAAATAAACTTTGAACCAATTAATCCTTCACTCCTTACTTCAATTTTTGAATCAATAGGAATACTAAATGCAAAAGAATTATCAATGGATAATTCCACCGAAATTTTCTGACCCATAATGCGAGATTGGGAAACTTTTCCAATTTTTTTACCCAACATATCCACCTGGTCACCAACATTTAGTCCTTGAATATTTTCAAATAAAACGGTAAAAGAATAGTTTGATTTCCGAATAGAAATTTCTTGAAGATAGAGTAGTCCGCTGACAAAAGCTATGCTGCTTAAAACAAAAATTGTACCTATCCAAAATAATCGTGAATTTTTCATATCTAATCTCCTTTTTTTACCAAAGTACTGTTGCCAGTAATAAATTGTTGAACAACCATATCATCTACATTTTTAATTTCATCAGGACTTCCATCAAACCTAATTTTCCCATCATGCAAAAGTAGAACACGATCTGCAACATCATAAACTGTCCGCATTTCATGGGTAATTATCACCGATGTCACCTCACCAGTACTTTGGAATTTTGTGATTAACCGATTGATGCCATCCGTCATTATTGGATCTAAACCTGTGGTAGGTTCATCGTAAAAAAGATATGTGGGCTTGATTGCAATTGCCCGAGCAATCCCAACCCTTTTTTTCATTCCGCCGGATAATTCAGAGGGCATTATATTTTCAGTGCCTGCCATATCAACTTCTTCCAGGGAATTAAATACCCGCTCCTGAATTTCATCATCAGAAAGTTTGGTAAGTTTGTGCAATGCCAAACTAATATTTTCTCCCACAGTCATGGAATCAAACAGTGCTCCAAATTGAAAAACCATCCCAATGTTAGATCGTATTTCCTGAAGCTGTCGAAAACTCATGGTATTTATTAATTTATTATCCACATAAACTGTACCTTCATCTGGTTTAACTAGACCAATGAGACATTTGAGTAAAACAGATTTTCCAGCACCAGATTTACCTACAATCGCAACTGATTGACCCTGTACTACAGAGAAATTTATATCAGATAAAACTCCTTTATCGCCATACGATTTAAATAAATTTTTCACCTCAATCATAATAAAATAGCCGCTAAAATATAATCCAAAAAGACTATGGCAACGCAAGAAATTACAACGGTAGCTGTAGTGGATCTACCCACACCGGTTGCTCCGCCCGTAGTGTAAAATCCTTGATAACAAGCTATAGAAGTTATAGCGACACCAAAAAATAAGCCTTTTATCAATCCAAACCAAGCATCCCAAGGGCGAAACCAATTTCTAAGACCCCGAATAAATTCTAAATGGCTTACATCCATTGCATTAACAGCAGCAAATAATCCCCCAATAATACCAAAACAATCTGCAATTACTATTAACATTGGGAACATAATTGCAGCAGCTAAAACCCTTGGAAGGATTAAAAAGGAAACTGGGTCAAAAGATAAAGATTCAAGTGCATCTATCTGTTCTGATACACGCATTGTACCAATTTCAGCTGCAATGGTAGCACCGATTCTTCCTGTCATAACTAACCCAGTCATCATTGGAGCCAATTCCATTAATATGGATTCACCAACAATACTACCTACAAACCAGTTGGGTACAAAGCCTGATTCAAACTGGTAAGCTGCCTGAACTGAGGTGACCATACCTGAAAATAAACTAGTAAGAATTACAATAGGAATTGAAAGTACCCCAATATGGAACATTTGATCTACTATAAGGCTCAAATATTTATGCCAGGAAAACAACGATCTAAACATACTTGCCATTAATTCCACGTATCGACCAACACCTTCAAGGGAATCTATGAGGAAATTAAAAGGGTAAAATAAAAATCGAAACATGGTAGAAATATTTCTACTCAACTTGGATCAAAAAGAAATGACTAATCTTTTAAATCTTCAATTTGAGCCTGAAACTCACCAATATCTTTGAATTCACGATAGACCGAAGCAAACCGAATGAATGCAACTTTGTCAATTTCTTTTAATTCATCCATAACCAGACCACCAATTTGATATGCTTCAATTTCAATATTTGAAATATTGCTGATTTTTTCTTCAATTCTATTAATTGCCTGGTGGATTTTTTCTTCAGGTATAGGGCGTTTTTCACAGGCAATACTGAAACTCTTTTCAAGTTTTGCCCGATCAAATTCTTCACGCTCACCAGATTTTTTAATAACCTTAACTGGGTTTTCCAGAACATATTCGTAAGTGGTGTATCGAAAATTACATTCATTACATTCCCGTCTTCGGCGGATACTTTCTCCTCCCTGAATTGAACGTGAATCAACAACTTTTGAATCTTCTTTATGACAACTGGGGCATTTCATCTACTTCATAATCCTCATAAATTGGAAATTGAGTGCATAATTCTGATACCGTATTCCGTGTATTCTCAATAATTGTTTCATCTTGAATATTTTGAATAACATTATCAATTAAATTGGCAATTTGCACCATTTCATCTTCACGAAATCCTCTGGTGGTTACAGCTGGTGTACCAATTCGAATACCACTAGTAACCATTGGAGATCGTTCATCAAAAGGTACCATATTCTTATTGGTTGTAATTCCTGCTTCTTCCAAAGTAATTTCAGCTTTCTTGCCGGAAATTCCATTTTTCGTCAGATCAATTAAAACCAAATGCGTATCTGTACCACCTGAAACAATATCGTAGCCTAAATTTAACAGGGTTTCAGCTAAAATTTGTGCATTTTTTACAATCTGCTCACAATACTGTAGATAATATGGTTTTAATGCTTCTCCAAAAGCAACTGCTTTCCCAGCTATTACATGCATAAGCGGTCCTCCCTGGATGCCGGGCATCACAGCTGAATCAATTAGCTCTGAGACCATCTTTACCCTACCTGATTTAGGTGCAACCGCTCCCCATGTATTTTCAAAATCTTTTCCAACAAGAATCAGCCCACCTCGAGGTCCACGAAGGGTTTTATGGGTTGTGGATGTCACCACATGGCAATGGGGCCAGGGTGTTGGGTGAATCCCAGTTGCCACCAGCCCTGATGGATGAGCAATATCTGCCATAAGAAAAGCGCTAATGTCATCTGCAACCTGGCGGAACATTTCAAATTCGATAAACCGTGGGTAGGCACTTCCTCCGCACACTATAAGTTTTGGTTTGTGCTTCTTTGCTAATGCTGAAACTTCATCAAAATCTACTCGCCCCGTAGATTTATCCACACCATAAGAAATAAATTGATATAATTTACCTGAAAAATTAACAGGGCTCCCATGGGTTAAATGTCCACCATGAGATAGATTGAGTCCCATAACGGTATCACCGGGTTGCAGAAAAGTTAAATAAACGCCCATATTTGCTTGAGATCCGGAATGGGGTTGAACATTTGCATATTCAGCCTGAAATAATTCCCTGGCTCTGTCCCGTGCTAAATTTTCCGCCAGATCAACAGCTTCACAACCACCGTAATATCTTTTCCCGGGGTATCCTTCCGCATATTTATTGGTTAATACTGAACCAACAGCTTCCATTACGTTTGGACTGGTAAAATTTTCAGAAGCAATCAATTCTAATGTATTTTGTTGTCTGTGATGTTCTTGTTTGATACTGTTAAAAACTTCAGGATCAGTTATATTTAATTTTTCCATTTAATTATCCAGTTTTTCAATTCTTTTCTGGTGTCTTCCCCCTTCAAAAGGTTCACTGAGCCATAAATCAACTGCTTCTGCTGCTTTCTCATGGGTGATAAAGCGTGACCCAAAAGAGAGAATATTTGCATTGTTATGGGTGCGTGATAATTTTACTATTTCCATGGGTCCATCATAATAAACAACTGCTCTCACCCCCTTTATTCGATTAGCAGCGATGGCTTCCCCCTGCCCCGATCCTCCCATAATGATTCCCTTTGAATTTGAGTCTGAGGCTACTTTTTGTGCTGCAGGAATTATAAAATCCGGGTAATCATCTAATGGATCCATTTCTAATGCACCACAATCTTCAACTTCATAACTGAGTGTACTTAAATGGGTTTTAATAAATTCTTTAAGCTCAAACCCTGCATGATCAGTTGCGAGATATATTTTCATTATTTCCGTTTTACTGATTTATTAATCCAGGAATAACAATCTCCTTGTGGGGTAACTTCTTTTTCACCATCGGGACGCATAAACCAATCTGCAGGTGTTGTTATAAAATTTTCACCCACAAAATCACGCCTTGATTTTGCCTGACTATAGCCCTTATTTGATGCTGACTTATAATCTTCCCATGAAACTTCATATACTACTTTATCCCAAAAAGTGATGGGGTCACCACTACACGATTCTGCTACTGCAAAATATACTTCAGCCCGTTGATAAATTGAGCTCCCCTTTTGCCCACTCATACTTACGGCTTTTTCAGCCCAATCCAATGCTTCCGGATATTTTTCTTTATTGGTGAGAATTTTTGAAATATCAATTGCAACATCATAATTTGTGGGGTCAACCTTTGCCAAAGTATTATAACTATCCAGAGCTTCCTCTTCCTTATAAAGATTCAAATAGGCATCTCCTAAATTTCGGAGAACAGTAGTATTGTATTTTTCATATACCAATAATTCCTTGCAAACTTCAACAATCTTTTCAATATTGCCTGCTTCCTGAAGAGATCGAATATAGTCTAACCCATATTGGATATTTGATGTTTCAGATTCCCAACGCTCTCTGTCAACATCCGATTCATCCTTTCCCAATGCTGCAAAAGCTGCTTTTTTTTCTGCATTCGCATTCTTACTTGTAGGTTCATTTTTAAGCCAGATGTTCAAGATATCTACCTGTTCTTCATACATTTCCCTATCCCGGTAAACATCGCTAAGCATCTCCAGTATTTCAAGATTATTTTCTTCAAAGCTGAGAATTTTATCATAGTAATAAATTTGATCATCATAGTTTTCCAAACGCCCGGAATTTTCTCCTGCCATCTTTAATAAATCAATATCATCAGGAGTATACTTCAATCCCTGTTTAAAAATATATGCAGCACTGTCATACAATCCCAATTGCTGATAGGAATAAGCCATATACTTAAATGTATTTTCAGGGTCAACTTTTCCACAATTACATTTAAGTAATTGATCGTAATTATTGATTGCTCCTCGCCAATCCCGATTTTGATAATTGGAAGATGCGAAATTCAGTAGAAGAGGGCAAGGTTCGCAGTCTTCTAAGTTTGCATAGACATCAGTTTCAGCAGATGGCGATTCCGTAGCTGGTGGAACACAACCAAATATCACAAAAATACTCATTAAAATTAATTTCTTTTTCAATTTATTTTCTCCTTCTTTTCATAAACCATTTTTCTCCGGTTGTAATTCCAATATGAAAACTAATATAATCCTCATATTCTCCAATTAAAAGTCTGCTCTCCTTTTTTCCAACACGCATTGCAAAATCAACGGATTGGGTATTACTCAAATATTCAAAACCAATACCAACAGTTGCACCAACATCTCTAAATACTCCATCAGTAAAATCTAAATTTTTCAGATAAGCACCACCCCGGAGATTCAGATTATTCCAATAACCAATTTTGGAATTCCGAATTTGATAATAGCTGGCAAAATGAATTGATTTCTCACCAGGAGGCATAATATTAAAAATAGCTGCATTTTCTGGAATATTAATGGGTGATTTATTGTGTATTTCCACCGTAATTCCAGAATAATTTGAGATTTTATAGCGATATCCAAACCCAAAATCAGATGATACATTAGTAGCAGAATTTTCAAATGAATTTGTTGAGGTTGAATTCCCAACCGTTATCTGATTGGTAGTTTCTACTTTTGTTTTACCCTTAATCAATACATTTAAAACCATTTCATGACTCTTATTAAAATATCTTCCTTCAGCAGATATACTTGAGCCTGAAAACTTTTTATATTTATTGACATCGGTCATAACACCATTTACAGCTGTTGCATAGAGGGTATCTCCATTATCTACAAATTCGTTAATAAGCACTCCTCCTTGGTTGGATGTATCAATTAAAACATCATACGTATAAAGTTCATCATTTAATATTTGATTCCCAAAAAGGAGAGAATATGTAATTCCACCAGAAAATTGAGGGGATAACTTTCGAGAGTACTCCAAAAACATTTCAGAAATTCCCCCATCAATTTTATACGAATTTTTGGTAGCAATTGGAGCTCCCGTAATACTTTCATCTGCACCAATAAATTGAAATTCTTCATCTGTTACTATAAATTTATTTGTTCGATAGGTTGGTTTTAACCCCAAACCAATCACTTTTTTATTACCTACAGGAAATAAGAGAGAAAATGATGTTAAATTCTGCTGATGCTGATCGGGAAATTTACCCATTCTCAAATAATTTAACCCCGAATGAATAGTAAACCGAGTCAGGGCTGATCTCCATATAGATGAGGAAGAACCATTTGAGATATGCTTGGAATTACCCGAGAAAAAACTACTATTCCCCATTGCTAATGATGTGGGGTCAGTATTGTCTATTTTCTCTCCAACTCCATATATTGATAAGCCAGTAGCTTGAGAATAACCGATTCCGGTGAATAATATTAAGAAGAAATATATTTTCATTGACTGTACATCACATCTATTCGTGGATTATTTTTAATTGATAATTTTGAATAATTATACAGATTATCATCAGCTTTTAATTTCAATCCATTATAAGTGGCTATACTCCCGCTTTGATATGCTCTCAAAATCTGGCCCATTGAAATTTCAACTGAATCTGATAATGAAGTTACTTTCTTAGTTATTAAAATTTCATCCTCACCAGAATCATCTAAATGTGTTAAATAAACCCACATACCATCTTCATGTAAATCCGAAGTTGTTGTATCTATATAAAAAACTAAATTTGAATATTGATGAGAAAAAATATACTCCTCATTTTCAAGGAAGAGGTTTAGGCTGTCAAAATCAAGAAATGTGGAGAGATCATTGGAGTACTCAATAAGCAATTGTTCATTTAATTCATCATCAGAGTAATTCTTCTTTGGCAATAAAGTAAAATCTTCAAAAAGTTTATCTTCTCCAAGCTGGGCAATGGAAGGCGTATAGGTTTCCAGGGATGTATCCACTTTGGTAAATGGTGTGTGATATAATTGAAATTGAAGCCCTTTCAAATTAATATTTGATTGAACACTTACCTCAATTTTTATGGAATTGTCAACTTTCTGTATTTCAGAAATCCATAGACTCACTGTATCAGCTTCTAAAGCCGGAGTAAATTGTAAAGGCTCATCATCAAGGTTGAAAATATAACTATTATCATATCGTTCAATCGAAATAACAGAGGATACTTGGAAGGCTTCAAGGGAATCTTGAATGCCATCTAATCCCCAATCAAACCATTCTTCACCCTCATCTAAAAAACCATTCCCTTCAGTGCCAGTAGATGTTGAGTCTGTTGCACTCCAATTATCTAAATTTGGATCAATATTATAATTGTCTCCAGAATCTTCTACACAATTTAAATCTGAATTAAATTGATTTTCCCCTTCACCACAATCCAGGTATCTTTCACCTGTATTAAAAATAAAATTCCCTTCAGTGTGGTTTTCGTAATTTTCTGCTTCGTCTTCATTGAATGTACCATCCATACCAGTATCAAACCATCTTTCACCCTCTCCCTGATCCCATGTGCCATTGTTGTTTTTATCCGTCCAGTTCAGCAAACTATCTCCCTCAAATTCATCAGAATATCCTACCAGAGCCATGGGTAGTTCATCTAACCCCCAATCATAAAAAGGTTCTCCCGGATCCCATTGATTATTCCCCTCTGTGCCATCCAGGTTATTTATCTCATGCCAATCATCACCTGTCGGATCAGCATTGTCATTGTTTGGATCATAAACCAGTTCAACATTTGGTGTATCTAAACAATTACAAGCTGAAGTATCTGCTATACAAAACCCAACCCCATTTTCAAGACTATCAGGACACCAGTCAGGTCCCCAATCCCACCATATTTCACCTTCACCTTCATCCCATAAATTATTAACATTTTCATCGGTCCAATCTAATTGGCCATTGCCTTCGGTTCCTTTACTATTAAATGCACTTTCTTCTTCTGATGAAGCACAACCACCAAAACCATCTTCTAATTCATCTGGGCAATTATCAATTCCATAATCGTTAAATAACTCCCCAACATTATATGTACTATCACCCTCGGTACTATCAATGTTTGCCCCATTATCCCAATTATCACCAGCAGGATCATCATCTTTTTTAAAGGCAAAAGCATTTAATATTGAAAAAGAAATAGAATCAATATTCTCAGGATTAAGGTCTAAATCAATTGTTACCAGAGCTGAATTTTGTCCTGCAGAAATAAAATCAGTTTGAACGGTTATAGAATCATACACTAATGGAGGGCTATCAATAATTTGCATGTTTTCATTTGAGTTTATAGCATAAACTGTACCCCAATAGCTTGACAAGGAATCCTCAACATAATATGGACCGAAACTTTCACCTTCAAATAATCCTTCAGACCAGGAAACTTGATTAAATGAATAACGATTATAAATTTTTGATGTTTCCTCCTCAATGGAATATTCTAAATTGAGCCTTGGCCCTAATCCCACCTCTGAACTGTTAGATGAAAAAAATTCCAAATATGATGAATCATCAGGTGCATAGGATATTACAACTCCTAAATTCTCTTTATCTTCACACCATTTTTTAATAATTGTACTATCATGTAACAATAGATTTAATTCAATGCTATTTGTATTTAGTTCAACATTTTGTATTGAATTATCAATTGTTAATCCGTTTATATTATTTACAATGTCATTGGTTATTACAACATCTTCTTCAAATACATCGGTTGAAATTAAGTATGTTTTTAAAGCATTAAATTGAATCAGAGTGTCAATAAGGGTGGTGTCTTCTTTAATTGCAATAGGGTTGATGGTTGTGAGTGTAATCTCAACGTCAATTATACTATCAGAACCACATATTTGATGGGAATCCAATACCTCTGGTAACAAACGAATGAGCGTTGAAACTGTATCTCCATTTGATAAAATTCCAGAATACAATTTGGAGCTCTTTCCTGTATGCAGTTCACCCTGAATGGTTTCTGAAGTTTCATTATTTAATGGAAAACTCTTCTTATTGTATTCATAGCCACCAGATGGATTAAATACAATAGGATCAGACTGGCAGCTCAAAAGGAGGGCTAAACCTCCCAAAAGCAGAATATGAACCGCTCTGCCATTAAAAGGAGGGGTTAAGAAATTCATTTTAACTTCTTACAGGCTGATTCAATGGTGTTAGCAGTTTCTTTCCAGACTTCACGATTCGATTTTTTAGGAATGTCAATAACCAAAGAATTATTAGACTCAAATGAATCAAATAGTTTTTTTTGTTTCTTCATATTTTCCATTAAATTGGAGGATTCATAATTCATTGCAATGGTTAAATCCGCATTTTCAACGGCGCAAATATGATTATCAACTAATTTCCCTGATTCACCTGGAGTTAGACCAAGCATATCATAGGTATGTTTAGAATATTTTCGGTAATCATTAATAGAATGAATAATATAAACTGATTTCATGTTTGAATAAAACTCTTCCTGCTTGAATCGTTCCTGCAATAAAATTGGAATAAAAGAGGTTTGCCAATCATTACAAATGAATATATCAGGCGCCCAAAATAATGAGGTTAATGTATCAATTGCAGACAATGCAAAAAATGCAAATCTTTCATCAATATCACTGAATATTCTGCCATTTCTTGCTTTATAAATCAAATCAGGTAAAGACTTATATAATGGATTATTTTCCATAAAATAAACTTGCACACGGGTTTCTGGAATAAAACAGGATTTCATATTTATTACATGTCTTTCCTCATTAAAAATGACGGGAATATCCTTGAGTCTGATGACTTCTCTCAGAATATATTTCCGCTCGCTCACATACCCATATTTGGGTTGAGATACACGAATATCTACATCCTCTTTATCATGCAGTTTGCTGGTTATTTTTCTTGAGAACATTGCCAGTTCATAGGTTTCTGAAAATGGTGCAACTTCAGCTGATAAATAATATAATTTCAGTGGGGGCATGTAATTCCTTTTCTTTAATTAATTTAATATTTTTTAAGGGTTTCCTGACTTCTTTTATAATATTCACTGTTGGGGTAGAACTCAAGTAAATTTTCAAATTCCTGTTTTGCTTTATCAATCTGTCCAATATTTACATAACATAGCCCCAATTTATATTGGGCATCATCTGCTTTATTGGTTCCAGGAAACGTAAAGACTTTTTCAAATTCTTTTATACTTCGATTATATTCTTTTAGTGAATAATATACTTCACCAATCCAGTATTGACAATTATCAGCTAATTCATGATTGCTATCAGCCTGAATGAGAAATTTGAAGCCATCTAGACTGGTATTCCATTCTCCATTTTGGTAATTTGAAAGTGACTCAATATACTTGGCTTGATATTCTTCATTTGTAAGCTTGGGAACAACTCTCGCCTGCCTGTTTCCGGAAATTTCACTCATTTCCTTAAAGCTGGATATTAAAGAGGCTATTTCATTTTCAATCATAACAATCTCATTGACCAATTCAAAATATAGGCTATCTGTATAAAAAGTCCGATCTTCCAAAATATGAATTTTATTTTGAATTTTAATTAGGGTGTTAGTCATTTCCTTTTCAAATGATCCCTCTTGAATTTGTTCTATAGCAGATTGAACTTCCCTTTCAAGATTTCTTCTAAATTCCCGTACATTTTGATTATTATCATCATAAATATCCAGCACATTAGATTGATCATCAATCAAATCCTGATATTTTATTAAATCTTCTTCAATTGATGATATTTTTTTTCCTTGTTCATATATTATTGACTTGAGGGATTCAACATCTGCGGAACTTTCATTGCCTATACTATCCAATGAATCATTGGGGCGAGTGCCAGAACATCCCGTTAGAACAATAAAAATGAAGGTACTTATAAAAGCATATTTTTTACCTGAAAAGGCGGCCATATTAAGATTCCTTGATTTTCTATAAATTGTAATTAAATAAAAGGGGTTAAATTTACACAACTCATAGTCATCATACCAATTTCTAATATGTGATTTAAATATGTTGATTGATAATATTTGTGGATAGTGCCAGTATTAATATGCAGGATAATAAAAATGATCCTCCGTAACTGAGAAATGGTGCCGGCAGTCCTGTGACTGGGAGCAATCCTACAGTCATTCCCATATTAACGGCGAGATGAATAAATAAAATACTGGCAAATCCAATTAGAGTCAAACTTGAGAATCTGTTTGAAATAATTCCAGCATATACAATTATCCAATAAAGCATGGTAAAAAAAACAACTAAAATTACGGTAATCCCAAATAAACCCATTTCTTCACCAATCACCGAAACAATAAAGTCTGTATCCCTAACTGGTAAATAGCGGAGCTGCGTTTGTGTACCCTCACCAACCCCCTTTCCCCAAATTCCTCCCGAACCGATTGCAATTATCGATTGAATAACCTGATAACCTGCTCCATGTGGGTCCCGAGTAGGGTTGAGCAAAGTTAATATCCGTTCCTTTTGATGAAAATATAATATATTATTCCAGATGAAAGGAGACAGTATTCCACAACCAATATTTACGATAAACTGGGAGACTCCTGTAGTTATTTTAGGTTGATTGTAGTAAATCACAAAAACCAGGATCCCCATCCAAATCGAAAAAATATAAATATTAAAAGCTGAAATGATACTTACAAAAGGTGCAATTACTGAAAATAGATAGAATGATCTTATACCCGACCAATACAGCATGGGAATTGCAATAAAACCATAAACTATTGCAGTACCAAAATCTGGCTGCTTAAAAACCAATAAAGCAGGGATAAATGCCATTATCAAAATCAATAATAATAATTTGATTTCATTCATATTCCCTTTTTGATCTGCAAGCACCCTGGCAATTACAAAAACCAAAAACAATTTCCCAATTTCTGAAGGTTGAAAAGAAAGAGGACCAAATATTAGCCACCTCTGCGATCCTCCAATCACAGGCATGAAATAGGTGACGCCAATAAGAATAATTAGAATACCGTAAAAGTGATAGGCATATTCCTGAAAATATTGGATTCGTACCCACTGGGCTAAAATAAAAATAATACTCCCCAAGCCAAACCAGACTATCTGTTTTGTAAATGTGGAAGAAAAAAATGATGAATTCACACTGGTATATTTCAATGTAATAAAACTAATACACATAAGAACGATTACGGGAAATAACATACCCCAACGGAACACTATTTTATCCGGAGGTTGAAATATTTTGTTTAGAAAATTATTATAAAGTAATGTTTTTCTGAGCATATTTAAAAATTTTATGGGAAATTAAGGCAGCTTCAACTGAACCTTTACCTCCATGTTCCACCAATATAGCTAAAGATAAAATCGGGACATCATCCTTAACTAAATAACCTGCAAACCATGAATGAACCTCCCCGTGCGGATTTTGTGCTGTACCTGTTTTTCCATGTACATCGCCACCCATTACTTTTGCAGCTTTACCGGTTCCATCTTCATGATTTACCACATTCCAAGTCGCTTGCTGCAAAAAGTCCCATGTTTCTGATTTCAATGATAGAGTAATATTTTCCGAAGGACCATCTAATAATAAATGAGGGCTTTTAGTATTTCCCCTGGTTGCAATGATATTCATCATTTGAACAACTTGAAGGGGAGTAACCAGAACATCCCCCTGACCAATAATAAATGTGAGTAAATTCCCTGTTGCCCAACCAAACCTTCCATATTTATCATTCATATACTTTTTTCCCGGGACAAGACCTTCTTTTTCACCCAAAAGATCAATTCCGGTAGTTGCTCCAAACCCAAAATTCTCTGCCATACCTTTCCAATTATTGAAGGATAGTTTTTGTATTAGATGATAAAAATAAATATTGCAGGATTGAAAAATAGCTTTATCCATATTTACGGTGCCATGACCGGCTTCATTCCAGCAATGAAAATCTCTATCTCCCAGATGATAAACTCCATTGCAGTTAACGGTCCAATTCTTATCTACCTTTCCCTCTTCTTTTGCAAGTGCGGCACCAATTAGTTTAAATGTGCTTCCTGGGGGATAAAGCCCCTGTATTCCCCGATTAATGAGAGGTTTTTCTGGATCTGTATTCCACCCTTCCCATAATTCCAGGGGAACAGGCCCTGCAAAAGAATTCAAATCATAATCCGGTGCGGACACAAATGCCAATATGTCCCCGGTTTTTGGCATCATGCAAATTGCAGCACCTTTTTTTTCTGTAAACAAATCCTCAATTAATGCCTGAAGCTTACTGTCAATGGCTAGGTTTAGAGCTTTTCCAGGGACTGGTTGCTGACCAGGATTATCCTGATAAACACCATGATCAATTCCATAAATATCCACCAGACGGAATTCCGTGCCATCCCTTCCACGGAGATTTGATTCATAAATTCGCTCTATCCCACTAAATCCAAATACATCTCCTAATTTATAATTCAATTTTTGATTGGGCTTGGAAGCTGTAAAATCTGTCACCACTCTCAAATAACCAAGCACATGGGTAAGTTTTGCTTTATCGGGGTAGGTTCTTGCGGGAAATTCAGAAAATATTGTTCCAGGTAACGATAATTTGTTTTCTTCAAGATGGGATCGTGTTTCAAAATTAATATGCCGTTTTATAGGAACAGGACGGAATCGATGAAAAGATTTTTTACCTTTAGTGATTTTTTCCTGCAATTCACTTGATGATACACCTGTTCTTTTGGAAACCATCTGGTAATCAAATTGGCTGGTTACATCAAAGGGTATTACAGCTAAATCATATATTTGCCGGTTATCAACAATGGGGATGCCATTTCTATCATAAATAATACCACGGGGAGCATGTAGTGAAATTTTACGAACACTGTTATTACCTGCCTTGGCCTCATATTTTGAATGCTGATATATTTGTAGATGATAAAATCGGAAAAATAAAATAGCAAAAATCCCTGCTAATACTAATTGCACCTTTTTATATTTTGGCATGGGGATTACTTTTTATTTAAATGTGATTTCATTATTAAAAAAGGATTTATCAATTATAAATAAAATGACAAAACTCAACAGAGAATGAATTAAAATAACCTGAATATAAATAGCTGAAGAAATTGGGACTCCACTAAATTTTATAAAATAATAAATGAGAAAATGAAGGTTATACAATAGAAAAATAAAAAACATCCTAGTATTTCCAGACCACACATTTCGGTACATTGCTAACGTACCTAACCCAAACCCAATTGCTGATTTTGTAAATGCCAATGTTCCCAATAATTCAACCTGGGTAATAAAATCTTGTGAAATTCCCATCAGGAAGCCAAGAATAATCACATAAAATCTACCATAATAAAATCCAATATATGTAAGAAAAATAATGAGGATATCAGGAACAATTACCAAATTATTAAAATTGAAGGCAGGAATGAATATCTGGATCAACATAACTACAATCGTTATAACTACTATTTTAAGAGTAATCTTATTATTCATAAAATTACAAAAACATAATCTAAATTTTCAAGGGAACCAACCAGTTCTACAACAATATGCTGGAAGGGATTATTTTCATCCCTCTTAATTGAAACTACACGTGCAACCGGAATATTAGGTGGATAAATTTCTGAGATTCCAGATGTGTAAGCAATTTCACCTTCTGTTAAAGGCATACTTTTCCGTACACCTTCTAATAGCCCATACTTACCATGGGTGGGGATGAAAAGACCCAAAGCACGGTCTTCACCAATTCGAATGGATACTCTAAAATTTTTATCGGTAATAAGCTGAATTAAAGTAGCATGGTCTCCGGTCTGAATCGTTTTCCCCAATAAACCATTTTCATCCATAACCGTTAAATTTTTTACCACTCCATCTTTTTCGCCAATATCAATGGTAATAGAATTTGTAGGAAGTCCAAAATTATGATTAACAACGTTTGCGGTTTTGAAATTCAGAGGTTGGGTTTTCGTGAAATTCAACATCTCTTTCAACCGAATATTTTCCCTATGATAACTTTCCAACTCTGAATTCATGAGGGTAAATTGGATTAGCTGTTCTTTCAACAGTTTATTTTTTTCCCGTATTATAAAAACCTCTCTATACCAAATTACTGGGTATGCAATAGTATTTGCTAACTGAGAAAGTTGAAGCTTTAACTGACGTATTTGAGGGGAGGTTCGGGTAAAAAGAAGTAAAACTGAGAGGAATAAGGTCAGTAAAAGAGCCAGAACATCTTTATTGATGAAGGGGACTCTGGGGCGCTGCATCAAGGCTGGATGAGAACATCTCTATATTTTTTCAAATTTTCTAAAACTATTCCTGTTCCTTTTACTACGGATAAAAGTGGGTCCTCAGAAACATTTACAGGCAGGTTTGTTTTGTTACGAATATGCAAATCCAAATCTTTTAGAAGCGCACCTCCACCAGTTAGTATAATGCCAAAATCGATAATATCTGAAGAATGTTCTGGAGGAGTTTTATCCAACGCATTTTTAATGGCTGAAGTAATCTGAAAAACTGTTTCTGCTAAAGCCTGACGAATTTCATCTGAAGATACTTCCATAGTCTTTGGAATTCCTGTAATCATATCCTGACCCTTCACTGCAATTATGGCACCATTACTTCGCACAGCGGAGCCAACAGTACACTTAATATTCTCAGCTGTTCTTTCGCCAATTCCCAATTTATGCTGCTCTTTAAACCAGTCAACGATTGCTTTGGTTTGTTCATCGCCAGCGATTCTGATGGTTTCAATTGTACCAATCCCATTTAAGGAAATCACTGCAATTTCTGTGGTACCGCCTCCCACATCCACAATCATATTCCCAACAGGTTTGCTCACATCAATTCCAATACCAATTGCTGCAGCCATGGGCTCTTCAATTAAATAAACCTCGCTGGCATTTGCATGTTCTGCAGATTCTTTAACGGAACGTTGTTCCACATCCGTTACGCCAGATGGAATACAAATAACAATTCGAGGCCTGGCTATTCTGCTGAGTTTAATTTTTCGGATAAAACCAAGGATCATGGCATCCGTCATTTTGTAGTCTGCAATCACACCATCTTTCAGAGGTCGGAGAGTTTCAATTCCACTGTGGGTTCTTCCAACCATATCTCTTGCCTCATTCCCAACGGCAATTATCTCACCACTTACAACATTTCGGGCAACGATGGAGGGTTCATTTAAAATGATGCCCTGTCCCTTTATCCAAATGAGGGTATTGGCTGTACCCAAATCAATGGCGATGTCGCCTGTTACAATATTTTTAAAATTTGAAATACCTAACATAATTTTGTCCTAATGAAGGAAATGCCTTATTTTTGTAAATACCATTGCCACGCCTAACTCATTTGCCTTGTTTATTACATCCTCATCTTTGATGGATCCTCCGGGCTGAATTATAACAGAAACTCCAGCTTCTGCGGCTATTTCTATGCTATCCGAAAAAGGGAAAAAGGCATCTGATGCCATGGTGGCACCCTGTAAATTTAATCCAGCTTCAGCCACTTTTTGTACAGCAATTTTTACAGAATCAATTCTAGACATTTGTCCTGCACCGATTCCTAATAATTGATTACTATTGGCAAATACAATGGCGTTGGATTTCACATTTCGAACCAGTTTCCATCCCAATTGAACGGCTTTTATTTCTGACTCTCCCGGTTTTTTTTCTGTCACAATTTTGAGGTTTTCAAGTTCGCCCTGCTGAGAATCTTTCTGTTGATATAAATATCCACCTGCTACGGATTTAATAGAATACGCATCTATTAATCCATTTTCACAAACACTAATCACTCGTAGATTCTTTTTCTTTTTAAGTACCTCCAATGCCTTATCAGAAAATGATGGCGCAATGATACATTCTAAAAATGGTTGGATTAATTCTTCAGCAGTTTCAACATCTACCTCACAATTAAAACCAACAATCCCGCCAAAATAACTCACCGGGTCTGTAGTAACTGCCCGTAGGTACGCTTCCTTAGCATTTTCTCCCAGGGCAAATCCACAGGGGTTGGCATGCTTAATAATTGCGCAGGCGTTATCTGAAAATTCCTGAGGAATATTAAAAGCAGACTCCATATCTGCATAATTATTATATGATAAAGTTTTTCCCTGATGCTGATGCCAATTTTCTATTTGTCCATTTGACAGATAAAAAGCAGCTTCCTGATGGGGATTTTCACCGTAACGAAGAATTGCAGATTTGTTAAGATTCAAATTGACATTTTCAGGCAGATTGTCATCATCTTTTGTAAAATAATTGGAAATTGCAGATTCATAAGCTGTTGTCATGGCAAAAACAGCAGAAGCTGATTTTTTTCTAAATTCAAGTGAAATATCGCCATTTGATTTTTCATATTCTGCTATAAATTCTGCGTAATTTTCAGGGTTGCATAAGGGGAGCACTGAATGAAAATTTTTCGCTGCAGCCCGTACCATAGAGGGGCCACCAATATCAATAAATTCAATAGCTTTGGAAAAATCTAAATCCTTTTCTACTGCCTCCTTAACAAAGGGATAAAAATTAACCACCACCAGGTCAATTTCCAACCCACCCAAATCGTTTAAATCATCTAAATGTGACGAATTGTTTCGATCCGCCAATATCCCACCAAATATCTTTGGGTGGAGAGTTTTCACCCGGCCATCCATTACAGATCCGCCACCGGTTATATCTTCAATTCCCACCACTATAATACCGGCATCTTCCAATGCTTTCTTTGTACCTCCCGTAGAAACTAACTCAATGTTTTGCTCTGTTAAAAACTTGCCCAGATCAACTATATTTGATTTATTCCAAACACTTAAAAGTGCCCGTTTAATTTTCATTATACTCCACTATTTTGGGTTTATTGTTTTCTATAATTATTTTATTTTCGCAAAAAGCTTTCACCACCTCAGGGAATAATTCATGTTCTAATATTAGTACTTTAGTAGCCACAGATTCTGCTGTATCCGATTCAAGTACCTCAACTTTTTTCTGAGCAATTATAGGGCCATGATCATAAATTTCATCTACAAAATGGACAGTGGCTCCACTTTCCTTCTTACCCGAATTTATTACCGCTTCATGCACCCGCATTCCAAAAAAACCTTTACCACCAAATTCAGGCAGGAGCCCTGGATGAATATTTAATATTTTGTTTTCATATTGTTTAACAAAATTAGGAGGGAGCATTTTCATATAGCCTGCAAGGCAGATTAAATCAATCTCAGTCCTTATACAGGTTTCCATTAGTAATTCATTTCGGGTACGAGAATTTGGGTATCGGGTCTCATTAATTATCACGTGTTTAATAGAATTTATTTTGGCATACTCTATAGCACCACAATTGGGATTATTGCTAATAACCAGTACAATTTCTCCTGAAATATTACCTTGTATAATCTGATGATGGATGGCTTTAAAATTTGATCCCCCACCCGACACAAATACGGCTATTTTTTTCAATTAGTTAATCCCGCTTCGATCTGATTGAGGATGGTAACCAATTTTTCTTTATCATTAAATATATTAAATCCGTCAGATTCAATGGTTATCACTTTTTGATCAGTGCATTTGTTAATCCATTTATCATAAGAGATATTTAGACTGTGTAGATATTCAGGCGAAATCTCTCGCTCAAAATCACGATCTCGATTTTGTATACGGGACAATAGTGTATCCGTAGAAGCCTTGAGATAAATTATCAAATCTGGTTTTTTTAAAAACTGGGTCATATTTTTAAACAAATTCTCGTAAGTGCTCCAATCTCTATCCGACATATAATTCATTTTATGCAGGTTTTTTGCAAAAATTTCCACATCTTCATAAATAGTACGATCCTGAATTACACCACCCTTAGATTTATTAATTTCTACCTGACCGGCAAAGCGATGGTGCAAAAAGTAAATCTGCAAATTAAAACTCCAGCGGTGCATATCCCGGTAAAAATCATCTAAATAGGGATTATCAGCTACCGACTCATAAAATTCATTCCAACCGAAATGCTTACCCACAATTTCCGTGAAAGTTGTTTTTCCAACCCCAATATTTCCAGCAATTCCTACAAAGGGGTTAGAGATCATTTCAGCCTTCCACCCAAAATTTCACCATCTTCAAAACGGACTAATTTCACAGGGATTATTTGGTTCACTTCATCCTCATCCCCTTTTATGGAAACGGAAATATAATTTTCAGAATGTCCATTGAGAACTCCCTCTTCCCAGTTTTCAAAAAGCACCTGTTTGGTAGTACCCATATTTTTTTCATAAAACTGGCGTTTTTTCTCCATGGATAAACGGTGCAAAATTTTACTTCTCTCCGCAATTGTGTGTTGAGAAACCTTTGGCTCAATTTGTACCGCATCTGTATTATCCCGCTGGGAATATGAAAACACATGCAAATATGACACATCCAATTTATTTAATAAATAACAGGTTTCCTGAAAATTTTTATCACTTTCGCCTGGGAATCCCACAATTACATCCACCCCAATGCAGGCATGGGGCATAATAGTTTTTATAGTGTCAATTCTGTGTGCAAACAAATCCGAGTTGTACCGCCGCCGCATAGCTTTTAATAATTGATCCGATCCCGATTGTAATGGAATATGAAAATGGGGTAGAAACTTCTCTGAATTTGCTGTGAAATTTATAATTTCATCTGTGAGAAGATTTGGTTCAATTGAAGATATGCGATATCGATCTATACCTTCAACTTTTTCTAATTTCTGAATCAATTCAATAAAACTTTCACCATGATCCTTTCCGAAATCACCCACATTCACACCCGTTAATACAATTTCCTTAATTTCTGTTTCAGCAATTTTCCTGGCTTGTTGCAGGGTATCAGTAATATCAGCGCTCCTGCTTTTTCCACGCGCCAGGGGAATGGTGCAGAAACTACAGGTATAATCACAGCCATCCTGCACTTTTAAAAATGAACGAGTGCGTTCTCCCATTGAATATGATGGATTAAAATCTGTTACAGAATCAATTTCAGAATTAAAAATGACAGCCTGTCCTTCAATTTCATTTGTTTCCATTTTTTCAATAAGGTTGAATTTATCTTTTGTCCCCACCACCATACTTACACCAGGTATCTCCGCAATTTTCTGGGGATTTAATTGTGCATAGCAACCTAAAACCGCAACTTTTGCATGGGGAGATTTTCGCAGAGCTCGGCGGACCGCTTTTCGGGCTTTCTTATTGGCATTATCCGTAACGGAGCAGGTATTAATTACGTAAAGGTCGGCAGGATTATCAATTTCTACCTGGGCATAGCCATGAAAGGAAAAGTCCCGGGCAAGGGTAGAGGTTTCTGCAAAATTCAGTTTGCAGCCCAGTGTTTGAAATGCCACAGTTTTATAGGGAGAACCCAAAATTTAATTTTTAATCAAAATGGTGATAAGTAATGCTGAAAATTTCAGTGAATTCTGAAGCGTTAAATTTAGAGGGATTTATAGGAAACTTGAAATTAGAAAATTGTTACGTTTCCAATCAGTATAATCATGAGCATAATTTACTCATCTGTTGATATTCATAACCAAAATTAACAATGATAAAATAGACACCCCACTTCACCAAATAGTATTTCACCCTTTAGTATTTTACTAAATAGTGAAGTGTAAGTCCAGCATAAAATAAATCTAAAATGGAGAATTAGAATAAAAATCGATGGAAATTAGTATTTATAAATTTATACTAATATTCTTCATGTGGTTGAGGATCAGACAAGGGCAAAACCGGGATCATTGAGAAATTAAAGTCTCTGGCTTTCAACCTCATATCAAAGGTGAAATTACTAATGAGCCAAGTATATCCTTTTAATCTGTAATCAGTTTTCCCTTTCATTTTGACAATCCCTATACCTAATCCCCAGGGTGGGTATTGAATATTATCATCGAATATTGCATAGGTTCCCTGTAAGTCTATATATTTTTCATTATAATTTGATTTATAATATTTTTTTATTCCAAAGCATAACGCAGGAACAATATCATAAGGGTTTGAAGATTTTTTTGGCGTATTATGAAATGGATCAGGAAGACCCACACTTATTTGACCCCCATAGAAAAAACCAAGTGAATTATTGAAGCCAACCTGAATTCCCGGACTCAAATAAGAGATATAAATATAATGAGCCTTAAGAGTAGTAGTAGAAATCAATAAAAATACAGTTAAAAGTGTCGTTTTTTTCATATTAATTGATTAATCCTCTCTTATTTATATTTAAACATTCACAATTAAATCCCAGTGGACTCTTCCTCGTTCATAATTTCTTCAATTTTCGGTTGGGGTTTCAAAATAACACCTTCTCCAGAGCTTCCATCAATGCGAATGTGTAATGGGTCCTCAAGTTGAATCCATCGAATGAATTTTGTGGCTTGTTTAACGGGTTGACTCTTTAACCAATCCAAATCTAAATCGCCTCCCTTATCAATATGCTGCAGTGTAAAATATCCAATTCTCAAACTTGTGACATTTTGAAAAAAATGGCTCCCAAAAGAGGGTTCGGGATTGAGCTCATCAATACCCAGTTCTACAATAACTTTAGCATGAGATATTTGTTTCCAATTTACAGGGATACCCAACCATGGGTCTGCCGTCCCCCATCTTCCCGGGCCAATAAGCAGATAGGGATTTGCATTCCCCATTTGGCGATTTATTACATCAATTTCTTTGGCTATATTGCGGGTGAAGGATCGGTCAAATGTGTCAAAATCCACACAAATAATATTGTAAACAGTATCGATAACGCCATCTCCTAAAACCATTTCACTGCTACAGAGAACATCCTTTTTTTCATTATTTAGGAGATACTCCGTTTTTTGCAATCCTCCCACTACCATGGGTTTAATTTGGAGTAAACAAAATTCATTTTGAATATCTGCTGTATTGTACATATTAACTGCAAACTCAATTTCAACGGGACATCCCATTGCAGTTTGACATAATTCCAGAATATCCTGAAGAATTTCCGCTAAGGGAAAAGTCTGAAACTTCAGAATAGGAGAAAAAGTGATGACCCGCCTCCCTTTATTTTTCAATGAATCCCGAATGATACCATCTTCATCGCAAATCACACTGGCAGTATATTTTAAGGTCCCGTGAATTTCCGCATCTTCAAGAATTAACTGTTCTAAATTATTTTGTTCACCCTCACGAAGTGGGTTGTCTCCATTTTTAAGATTTAATGCATAAAAGGTATTTTGAGAATTGGCAATGGTAGATTTAATTGAAAAATACTGAGGAAGAATATTAGGATATTTAGGAGAAAATCGAAGTGCTTTTCCCCCATCAACTATTGTTTTTCCCAATCCAATTGCTGTAAAAGCAATGCCCTCTTCACGCTGCATATATGAAACTGGGTAATAGTTATAACTTTGGGCTACACCACTGAATGTTGGATAAAAGTATTCTCCATGTTTTTGCCCTACCATTTCCATAATGATCACAGCCATTTTTTCTTCTTCATGCCGATGAACAATGGTCTCCATTAAGGTTTTAGGTTCCTGGAAAAAAGTGGATGCAAAAACTCGTTTCACTGCCTCGCAAACCTGACTTAGCCGCTCTTTGTCACTTTCATGACAATTAGGAAGCATATAGGTTGCGTACATTCCTGCTAAGGGTTGATATTGTGAGTCTTCCAACAAACTTGAAGACCTTATCGCCAAAGGGAAATATACTTCTTTTAATAATTTTTTCAGGGTTAGCACCAATTTTCTAGATAGTCTGCCTTTTAAGAATACTTCTTCTAAATCCCTATTGTTATCTATAGATAGAGCAGTTTCCCATAATTTATTTCCATTCATAAACTCATCAAATTCATCCGTTCCAATTACTACCACCTTGGGTACCCTGAAGGTCACATCTGTATATTTTTCATATAAATTGGTTTTTTTCCAGAAGAAGTTTGCAAATGCAAGCCCCCTTGCCTTACCACCAAGGGAACCTGACCGAATACGTAAAAAATTTTCCCGCAATGTCCTTTTTGAATCCTTGAATTCTGCTACGGACCCTACACCTTGAGTTTTTTGAGATTTTTGAATCAAGTTTATAATATATTTGCGTCTCTCATCAATGGCTGTGAATTCATTACCTTTTATTTTTCTAAATTGTGTTGCCAAATAAAATTCACCTCTTGCAGCCAGCCAGTTGGAAAAGTGATTGCGGGAAGCATGATAATCCATTGATTCTTCGGGAATTGTTTCTAAAATTTTAACCAACTCTTCTATATTTCCTGCTCGGCTTATTTCTTCCCCTTTTTGAGTTTTAAAAACAAAATCTCCAAACCCTAAATTATTAATTAAAAATTCTCTTAAATTAGAAAAGAGGGTAGAGGACTTTTTATTTAATACAAAGGGAGTAATTGTTTTTGCAAGTTCCAGCGCATTTTTTTCATTGGATTGAAGCAAAATCGGCATTGTTTTTTCAATCGATTGAACATATTTTGTAAACAGAACTCCAGCGTTATGATGCAATTTCCCTTCCTTTGGAAATCTAATATCAGAAATTATCCCCAGAATATTATTCTTATACAGTTTGAAATATTTTTCGGCAGTTTCATACGATTTAGCCAACAATATTTTAGGACGACCCCGCATGTGGAGTAGCCTCTGCGTGTCATTTAGACTTTTATCCATCAGTTGTTTGGTGTGAAATAATGTCTCTTTATAAATAACTGGCAGAATACTGGAATAATACCACGGGGTATCTTCAATAAATAAAATGGTACGAACATTCCCTTTGCGAACATCCCGTTTCACATTTTTCATATCCTCAATACATTTTATAATCGCAGGGAAAACACTGGAGTCACCCGTCCAGACAAATACATGATCTATTACATCATCCATATTTTCTGGAAGCTGTTTAATTTCGGACTCATCAAATGCCAGCAAAATTATAGGTTTATTACTGTAGAGCTCCTTTACTTTCGTACCAAAAGTTATGGGATCCATATCTGAAATCCGCAACATGACAATAATTAAATCGATAGGTCGGCGGGAAAGTAAATCCATTGCGTAGGAGGCAGTATTTGCCTGCCAAACCCTGGGCGCATAACTCAAATTCATCCCCAGATATTCATGGAGAATTTGTTCTGTTAATCTTCCGTCTTCTTCAAGGGTGAAGGCATCATAGGGGCTGGCAACCAGCAAGATTTCATGAACCCTGTGTAACATTAGATCCTGAAAGTATCGATTTCTACCTATTTGATTTGTTGAAAATTTCATGATTCTAAATTACATTAAAATGGTGTATTTAATATATGGATTATGGATTGAGGATTTAGCTCATTGGAATAATTTCTTTATAACATTACCAATCAATTATATCGTAAATTATAGGGGAAGAATTATATAGGTTTATATAAACTTTTTGCACGAAAATAATGAAAGGTGAATCAAAAATGACTGAAATTTCAAATGACATCAAAATTTTTAAACCCAATTATAGAGATTCTAAAAAGGCGCACATCCCCAATATGAATATTTATAAGGAATTGTATGATAAGTCCGTTAAAGACTCTGATGGTTTCTGGGCAAAACAAGCTGAACGATTAGATTGGATGAAAAAATGGGACAGTGTTTCCAATAATGATTTTACAAAAGCTCAGATTAAATGGTATGAAGATGGAAAGTTGAATGTATCATATAACTGTTTAGATCGCCATATTAAAGCAGGGTATGGTGATCAAACTGCACTCATTTGGGAAGGCAATGATTCCCATGAAGATACAGCAATGTCCTATTCAGAAATGCTTACTGAAGTCTCAAAGTTTGCAAATGTTTTAAAATCGTTAGGGGTTGAAAAGGGTGATCGTGTATGTATATACATGCAAATGATACCTGAATTAGCAATTGCCATGCTTGCCTGTACACGAATTGGCGCTGTTCATTCCATTGTATTTGGGGCATTTTCTCCAGATGCTCTCAGAGATAGAATTAACGACTCATCCTGCAAGGTTCTCGTCACTCAAGATACTGGAGTTCGAGGCACAAAACAAAATATCCCTATGAAATCCAATGCAGATATTGCTTTGCAAAACACACCTTCCATTGAAAAAGTAATTGTGGTGAAGAGAACTGGAGAAGCAATATCCATGCAGGAAAATAGAGATTTATGGTGGGAAGAATCTATGGAATCAGCTGATGATATGTGTCCACCGGTGGAAATGGATGCTGAGGATCCACTATTCATTCTCTACACTTCCGGATCAACGGGTAAACCAAAAGGGGTTCTCCATACAACAGGTGGATATTTAGTGTATGCTTCTTTCACTCATGAATTGGTTTTTGATTACCAACCCGGAGATATATATTGGTGTACGGCAGATATTGGATGGATAACTGGTCACTCCTATATTATTTACGGACCATTGGCAAATCGTGCCACAACCCTCATGTTTGAAGGAGTTCCTAATTATCCCGATTTCGGGCGATTTTGGGAAGTTGTAGAAAAACACAGAGTAAATATTTTTTACACAGCTCCCACTGCCTTACGGGCACTCATGCGGGAAGGAAATGAATTTGTGCTGAAACATGATAGATCTTCTATCAAGGTATTGGGAACAGTTGGCGAACCCATTAAAGAGCCGGAGTGGATTTGGTATCATGATGTTGTGGGGGAAAGTCGCTGTCCAATTATAGATACTTGGTGGCAGACTGAAACAGGGGGTATTCTCATCACACCCTTACCCGCTGCAACAACAACGAAACCCGGTTCAGCTACTTTCCCATTTTTTGGAGTAACACCTGTTATTCTTGATCCAGATGGTAACGAACTCCATGGCAATCCTTCTGAGGGTTTATTAGCACTGAAAACTTCTTGGCCCGGACAAATGCGTACCATTTACGGAGACCATGACCGGTTTTATGAAACCTATTTTTCAATGTTTAAAGGATACTATTTCACTGGCGATGGTGCACGACGAGATGAGGATGGTTATTATTGGATTACCGGAAGAGTTGATGATGTACTAAATGTATCTGGACATAGATTAGGCACCGCCGAAATTGAAGGGGCTATTGGCGCTCATCCATCTGTAGCGGAAGCCGCTGTGGTTGGCTTTCCTCACGATATCAAAGGTCAAGGAGTGTATGCTTATGTAACACTAATGGCAGGATTAGAAAACGATGAGAATACATTAACTGAAATAAAATTAAAAGTAAGAGAACTAATTGGACCGCATGCAACGCCTGATAAAATTCAGTTTACACCTGCCCTACCTAAAACCAGATCCGGTAAAATAATGCGTCGTATTTTAAGGAAAATCGCGGAAGGTGATACAGAAAATATGGGAGATATTTCTACCCTTGCAGACCCTAGTGTGGTTGGAAACTTAGTTAATGGTATAAAATGAAATTTTCTTTGATTCTCTAATTCTTTATTTTTGTCAATAAATCTACCACTCTATTAGAGTACCCCCACTCATTATCATACCAATTCAAAGTATGCAAATATTTACCTCCAATTACCTGCGTACAAAGAGAGTCAAAAATGGATGATTTAGGATTGCCAATTATATCTGAAGAAACGATCGGGGTGTCAGAAAATTCTAGTATTTTTTCCATTTGTTTGGATTTTGATGCTTTGAGAATAACTTCATGCACATCATTAACCGTTATTTGAGATTCTGTTTCAATAAAGAGATCAACTACAGATCCATCCGGAACAGGTACTCTAGAGGCTATCCCATCAAGTTTCCCTGCTAATTCTGGGAGGACTTTGCCTACCGCTTTTGCAGCTCCTGTTGATGTGGGAATAATATTCTCAGCCGCAGCACGACTTCTTCTCCAATCTTTATGGGGGACATCTGCCAATCTCTGATCATTGGTATAGGCATGGATTGTATTCATCATTCCCGTTTTAATTCCAAATGACTCATGTAAAACTTTTGCCATAGGAGCTAAACAATTCGTGGTACAACTGGCATTAGAAATTATTTTATGTTCCGGCATCAAACCCTCATCATTCACACCTAATACAACTGTATAGTCAATTTCATCTTTTGCAGGAACCGTTAGTATTACTCTATCCGCTCCCGCTTCTAAATGGGAACACAAAGAATCTCTTGTACGAAAAACACCTGTTGCTTCTATTACCGCATCAATTTCCATTTTCTTCCAAGGAAGATCTGATGGATTTTTAATATTCAATAATTGTACCGTTTCTAAATTGGTTTTTAGTGTGCCATCTTCAGACAATGAAACATCTTCGCCAAATCCACCCATAACGGTATCATATTTTAACAAATATGTGAGAGCTGCATGATCACCCAAATCATTAATAGCACCCACCTGAATATCTTCCCGTTTACTCAAAATACGAAAAACTGCCCGCCCGATTCTACCAAATCCATTTATCGCAACCCTCATTTATTTTCCTCCTTCATATCCAAATTATGATATAAACGAATGACATCTAATATCCTGCACGCATGACTTAAACCATTATCATACCAACTCAAAGTTTTTACCAAATTTGAGCCCGATTTCAAGGTTGCCAGAGTATCAAAAACTATAGAATGTCTATTCCCTATAACATCACTGGAAACAATTGGGTCATGAGTAATCTCTATGAGTTCAGGTCTCTTTGAGGCTGCTTCTATAAATATTGCATTAATATCTTCTGCTGATAAGTTTTGTTCATTTATTACAGTTGTTAAATCCATAAGGCTTCCCTTTTGTACAGGAACATTTAAAGCACTGGCTGTAATTTTATTTTTAAATTGGGGTAAAATTGTTTCTATCCATTGCACGGAATGATCTTCATTGGGAATTATATTTTCAGCTGCCGACCGACTTCGTCTAAAACTCTTTCCTGCTACATCCTGGAGAGGTTGATCACTGGTATAGGCATGAATGGAGGTCATATTTGCACAATTTATATCAACAACTTCATTTAAAATAGAAAGTGCTAAAGCAAAGGCATTAGCTGTTGATGACCCTGCAGACACAATTTTATCACTTGATTTAGCTGAGCCCTCATTAACTCCAAAAACAATTAATTTATCAATTCCTTCATTTGGGAGGGTTGACAATATCACTCGTTTTGCTCCACTGTTAATATGTTTGTGTAATTCCTTGGGATATTTATATTTTTGGGTAGCATCCACCACTATATCTACATCAAATACTTCCCATGGTACATCTCCTGGTTCAATCCCACGAACAATTCGAGTAGAAAACTGGTCATTGAATAAATAATTTTCCTCTAAATGAAATTGGGAATCTTTTATAGATTCGTTATTTAATAGGTAGAGTAATATTTCTGGATTTGCTAAATCGCTTACAGCTGTTACTTTTAAATCTTCAGATTCAACAGCGAGACGGTAAATATCTCTACCAACTCTGCCAAACCCCATTATTCCAATATTTATCATTATTTATGGTGTTTTGTTTAGGTTATTTAATAGGAAAATTAATATGCTGTCACTTTATTAGTAGTTACAATTTTATAATAATTTTTATTTTATCTATAATCTAAAGTACAAAAAACTAAATGAAAACGAATATTGCTCCTCGTGACAAATTTTTTTATGGGTAATTTTTGCATAAATCAATAATAGTTCTTCACCTCCATATAAATCTTAACATAAATTAAACCCTAACCTTGTGAGGAGATTCCTACATTTCGTAGGAATTAGTAACTAATATAATTAAGGAGGAGACGACATGCTTCATACCATTCAGGTATTTATAATCACACTACTAATAGCTCAATTTTCATATGCGGATGTTTTTATAACAGAATTGGCTGACCCACAAAATTCATCTGATGCGGGACGATTTGTTGAGCTTTACAATAATGGCGATTCTGATTTAGACTTGTCATCAGGTTGGATAATCCAGAGATGGACCAATGGAAATTCAGACCCAACCTCATCAAGCATAAAAAATCTAACAGGTACCATTTCTGCCGGTGGATTTTATATTTTATGTAATGATGCTGATAAATTTAGTGCAACATACGGACTAACTTGCGACCAAGATATAGGAACTGGTGGGGCGGCTGATAGTAATGGAAATGATAATATTGCTATACTGGATGCTTCCGGAACGGTTGCAGATATTTTTGGTGTACCTGGTGAAGATGGAACGGGAACTGGACATGAATTTGAAGATGGCAGAGCAGAAAGAGGAGAAGGAGTAAGTTCCGGAAATGCCACATGGGATGAAACCGAATGGAATGTGGATAATGATTCTGGTGGAGGTGACGGAAACCAATATGCTCCAGAAGGCTATGACCCCGGTGAATGGATTGGAGCATCTGGTGGTGGAAGCGATACTTGCGATGATGATTCTGCCTGCAATGCTGGCTCTGAAGGTGCTTGTGAATATCCTGATTCCGGTTATGATTGTGATGGAAATTGTGTAGTTGAAGTAGATTGTGCTGATGTTTGTGGTGGTGACTCAATTGTTGATGAATGCGGAGAATGTGGTGGGGATGGCTCTGCCTGTGCGGAACCTGCATCTAACCTATTCTATTCTGAACATGCTGAAGGGTCTGGCAGTAATAAATATTTTGAAGTTTATAATGCATCTGATGCATCGGTAAGTTTAGCAGATTATGCATTTGTCAATTGTTCCAATGGCTGTGAAGATTGGGAATATACAAATTCATTTGCAGAGGGTGCATCTGTTGATGCTGGCGGAGTATATGTTGTCTGTCACTCAAGTGCAGATGAAACAGGTGTCATTCCAAATTGCAATGAAACCCGTACTCTCCATCATAATGGAGACGATGCACAGGGTCTCATGCATACAGCCACAAATACCTTGCTGGATGTTTTTGGTGCAATTGGAGATGACCCTGGATCAGGTTGGGAAGTAGCTGGTGTTGCAAACGCTACAAAGGACCATACTTTGGTTCGTAAATCTTCCGTATCAGCAGGGAATACCGATTGGGCATCTTCTGCCGGAACTAATTCTGATGATTCCGAATGGTTGGTATTTGACCAAAACACATGGGATTATATGGGTTCACACCCTCATGATTTTAGCAATGCTGGTTGTACAAACCCTGATGCCTGTAACTGGGATGGAGATGCAACTGAAGATGATGGAAGCTGTCTTTTTAATGATTGTGCCGGTGATTGTGGCGGAACTGCAGAGGAAGATGGATGTGGAGTTTGTAATGGTGATGGCTCTTCATGCTCCGTAAATGTGACTTTTTCAGTTGATATGAATATTGAAGGTGTAGGTGGAGATGTTAAAGTTAGAACTTCCACCATTAATGGTGAATACAATCCCAGTGATTGGTATATAATGAATGATGATGATGGAGATTTAGTATATACCTATACAATGGCTTTATCTTCCGGAAATGACTACGGGTATAATTTTAATAATAGCGATGGATCCGGTTATGAATCTGGCTCTGACCTCGGAGATTGTGCAGGTGGCAACTATGGTAACGATCGTAATCTTACTGTAGGTGATTCTGATATGGTATTAGATGCAGTATGTTGGGAATCCTGTGATGCATGTCCAGAAGATATTCCTGGGTGTACAGATTCTGATGCACTGAATTATGATGAAACTGCAACTATCGACGATGGTTCATGTGTGTATGATTGGCCTGAAGCGGCAAATCTGTTTTTCTCAGAATGTGCTGAAGGATCTTCTAATAATAAATACCTTGAAATATATAATGCCGGTGATAGTGATGTAGATCTAAGTGGCTATTCACTCTCAAGCTGTTCAAATGGCTGTAATGATGGTGTTAGCTGGGATTATCCAGATAATGTCACATTTGAAGCAGGTAAAATAGTTTCTCCGGGTGATGTATATGTTGTTTGCCATGGTTCAGCTGATGATTTGATTCAGGCAGAATGTGATCAAACATTTACATACCTAAGTAATGGGGATGATGTATTCGCTCTTACTCAAATTGGAAGCGGAGCAATTCTAGATATAATTGGAACCATAGGTGATGATCCTGGTTCCGGTTGGGAAGTTGCCGGTGTTTCCAATGCTACGAAGGATCATACCTTGGTTCGTGGTTCAGCTGTTGAATCTGGTAATGGTGGAAATTGGGAAGCCTCTGCTGGGGATGCCGATGATTCCGAATGGGAAGTGTATGACCAAAATACTTGGGATTACTTAGGCTTCCATTCAGTTGGCGGTGGTAGTGATTGCACAATGGGAGATGTAAATGGTGATGATGTCGTAAATGTTCTCGATGTGGTTCAAATTGTTGGCTATATTGTAGATGGTACTGGCGAATTTGATACTGACTGTGCTGATACTAATGACGATGGTGCCGTAAATGTTCTCGATGTGGTTGCTATTGTAAATGGCATCGTAAATGGACGTACCATCGAAAATGATGCCAGCTCTGCAAAATTAATCAAATCTATTAATTCTGTTTCAATTGTTGCTGATGGATATATTGGTGGTATTCAAATGACTCTGAAGCATACATCTGATTTCAATCTTGCAATGAGCAATAATCATTGGATTGCTGATTATGCAACAAAGGGAACTCATACGGTATTGCTAATTGTTGAACCATCTAACGGTAAACTATTTACTACAAATGGTGAATTTGAAATTACAGAAATGATAGTAGCCAATTCAAATGATGCTATTAATTCAGTTATTATCAGAGATTTTTCATTAACGAATGCATATCCTAATCCGTTTAATCCAACGACAACTGTTGAATTGACGATTCCGGAAGCAGGACATGTGTCTGTAATGGTGTATAATATTAATGGTCAATTGGTAACTGAACTTGCTAATACTTATATGGGTGCGAATCAGTATCAACTTACTTGGCAGGGTGACAATGTGCCCAGTGGTATGTACCTCCTGCGTGCAGAATATGCTGGACAAGTTTCTACGCAAAAACTCATGCTTTTGAAATAGAATATAGTTTGATTCACTAAAAACCCGTACATAAAAATATGTACGGGTTTTTTTTATGATAATATTAATAAAACTTCCGTAATTTTATGACATCATAGTCCTTTAAATAAACAATCATTGGAGCTCGTCCCCCATGAATTTAATTTTAGTATTATACCTAAATATTGGTATTATCATGTCCCAGAATTTGTTTTTTTCTGAATATGCGGAAGGAAGCAGTAATAATAAATATCTTGAAATATACAACGGCAGTTTAGAAACTATTAATTTAAATTATTACCAATTAGTTAATTGCAGAAATGACTGTGATTCATGGGAACACTCCCATCAATTTAATGAAAACACCACTTTAAATAAAACTGATGTATGGGTAATCTGTGCAGTTAGTGCAAATGATGTGATCCAGGCAGAATGCAACCAAACAATTGCTAATACTTCAATTTTTAATGGTAATGATGTTTGGGCTATTCAAGTGATAAACTCCGGCGGTCTATTAGATATTATTGGAGTGATTGGAGATGCCCCCAGTAGTGGTTGGGATGTTGCTGGAACTTCCGATGCCACTAAAGATCATACTCTTGTTCGTAAAGAAAGTGTGCAATCCGGAAATATTGACTGGACTTCCTCAGCCGGTACTAATTCCACTAATTCGGAATGGATTGTTCTCGATACGGATGATTTCACCAATTTAGGTTCACACACTTGCAATGCCTGTGGTGAAAACGTAAGCACCTGTGAAGATAGTAGTGCTTGTAATTTTGGCAATGAAGGAGAATGCACTTACCTTTTAGAAAATAAATGTGACTGCGATGGTAATGAATTAGACGAATGTGATATATGTGGTGGTCCCGGCGCTATTTATGAATGCGGTTGTAGTGAGCTAAATGAAGGTTCATGCGATTGTAATTTTAATGTTTTAGACTGTTTAGATATATGTGGAGGCAACGCTATTCTGGATAATTGTGGAACCTGTGATAACGACAATACGAATGATTGTACTGAGGATTGTGCAGGCATTTGGGGTGGAAACGCGACCATTGATGAATGTGGGGTTTGTAATGGTCCCGGTGCAATGTATGACTGTGGCTGTGATGGATTAACTGAAGGTACCTGTGACTGTGATGGAAATGAATTGGATGCCTGTGGGGATTGTGCTGGTAATATTCTTGATTCTGCAAATTGTAATTTGGAATTAATAGGTATTCAACCTCAAAATTACAAAATGATTAACGCCTACCCTAATCCATTTAATTCCAATATATTTATTTCACTCCAGAATATGGAAAATACCATAGTCAAATTTGATATTATTGATTTGAATGGACATATTATAAGCAGAATTTATTCCGGGTATCTATCCAGTCATAATGCCCATACATTTCTATGGGATGGGACTGAAAATAATAGCGGTATTTATTTTGCTAGAATTTCACAAAATAAAAACATACTCACACATAAAATAGTTCTCCTTAAATAATTTGAATTTCCTTCCATTTTTTATTTTATTAGGGTCACTGCTATTCTCTGCAAGTGCAGATCATATACTTTTAACCCGCATTGTCACTCAGCCTGATGCAGCTGAATCTTTTTCCATTTATAATCCTACTGATTCCCCCATAAATCTCAGTAACTATTATATTTGTGATGACGAAGATTATTTTACCTTACAAACTGAAAACGACCCAGCACCAGCTCATATTGCCACAGGATTTACTGCACAATTCCCCGATATTGATATTAATTCTGGAGATACCCTAACCATTATTCTAAATAGCTCGTATGGTGACTTTTATGGTTCAGATTTTATCCCCGACCTTTTATTATATGGAACTGAAACAAACAGCATGCTTGAGACTGAAATTGGTTCTTTTGGCGGAGCGAGTGATAAAATAAATGATTCTGCTGAAATGATTATGCTTTTTTATTGGGATGGTTCGTCTGAAACTCCAATTAAGGATGTAGATTATTTTATATGGGGTAACTCTCAAAATGCTATTGATAAATCCAATGTATCTGGATATCAAAATGACACTCCCATTGAAAGCCAGTTATTTTTGGGGACCGAAGCTGAAACTTATTATGCTTATTCGCGCATTGGAACTGAAGAAATAGATGAAACTCAAACAGGCGGGAATGGAATTAATGGTCACAATGAAACCAGTGAAAATTTCAGGGAATCATGGGAAATTATTGGATTATTCAATATTGGTTGTACTGATCCAAATGCTTCCAATTATAATAGTGAAGCAGAAATTGATGATGGCAGCTGTTTAGTCATTTTATCATTTTCGGATATAATAAATAATTGTTCTTATTATACCAGTGATATTATTAATTGTGATGGAAAGTATGATTTAAGTTCAGAAAGTGCTCAAGAATGTCCTTTGTATGAACAATTAGTTACTACAAAAGGATTTATAATTGACTATTTTGATATTACACCATTTGGAGG